>Ga0105240_10000070_pt1 | contig 204666 bp, 139 predicted proteins | sample KBSC54metaG_FD_80426 | JGI IMG/M metagenome (GOLD analysis project Ga0105240, IMG submission 80426) | Corn rhizosphere microbial communities from Kellogg Biological Station, Michigan, USA - KBS C5-4 metaG | ecosystem: Host-associated > Plants > Roots > Rhizosphere > Soil | place: Michigan...
GAACTCAACAGCCTCCGTGATGGAGTAAAATGCTAACTGGAGAGCCGGATGCGGGAAAACCGCCCGTCCGGTTCGGAGGGAGGGGCGGAGCGTAACACCTCCGTCTCTACCCCTATCTGTCCGACGGCCCTCCGGGCCTGAAATCAGCAAAACGATCGCTTATTTAAGCGCCATTCGCCTTGCCGAGCTGGGTGAGTTGACACGGACACCTCAATTCTTAAATCGTCCCAGTCGCCGGCCGCTCCATACTTTTTCTGTAGCTATTGGCTAGCTAACTAGATTTACACAGCCGCACCCCCCGCTCACCTACTTCCCTGGCGGTGGATAATTCTTTGCCGCATCATCCAGCACGAGTACCCAATCGCAGTTTTCCCCCTCACTTGGCGGGCGGAATTCGCGCGGACCTTCGTTTTTGCCTTCGCCCGCCGGATGCGCTTCGCCGGTGCGCGGATCGAACCACCAGGCGCGAAGCACCGCACCTGTTAGTTTGCTCAGGTTCACGGTGAAAGGCCGTCCCGACCCGCTATATACCATGGCGTAAGTGCCCTCGGCATCGCGTGTCGCTTGCCGATGATTGGGGCCTTCACCGTCAGATCCCATAAGGAGAGTCTGATCAGGAACCCGGCTGAGATAGGGGCGTGATTCGAGCAGACGCCGCGCATACCCGACCTGCGCCGAGCCGGGAAGCTGCAGATCTTCCATCCACGTATGGCGTGGGTCGGCGGCTGGCGGATGCTGGCCGTCCCAGAATTGCCAGATCGGATGCGCTCCATAAGTATGGCCGCAGGCGCCGGCAAAAAGCCCCCAGTAACAGAGCTTGCGCACATCCCATTGGTCGAACCAGCCTTCCTCTTTCTTGTGGCGCACAGGATGGTCTTCGTAATTGGGTTCGCCATCCATAGCCGGCCGCGGAGGCTCGAGCGCGAGATCGTGCGCGATCATCGCGTAGTTCGGCGTGTTCTTCTGCCCGTGCCCGCTTTGCAGCATATTGAAACTGAGCCACGATTCGTTCTGCACATACTCTGAAGAAGAGTGGCCCCCGTTTGGATGATAGGTGATGAGATGTTCCCCACCATCGCCCCTCCGCAGTCCTTCAGCTAGAGAGCGAAAGATTTGCAGATGATGCTCATTTTCCACCGGGCGATCGCCGCCGATGACCCAGATGACCGGTCTGCCGCGATAACGCCGGCCGAGCCATTCGCCGTAAATGCGGGCATTTTCGGGTGTAAAGATCTCCGGGCCCTGTCCCCATTTCTTGTTCACCTTATCGCCCCACGTAGGCAACAGCGCGGTGTAGAGACCCAGGGATGCCGCTTTGTCGATCACCCAATCAACATCCTTGAAATAGTCCTCCTGAGGCCGTGTTGGATCGTTGTCGGTCAGCGGCAGGTGACCCTGACGATTCGGCTCGGTCAGGCCTCCGTATTCCGCCAGCGCGGCAGCCTGAATGACCGTGAATCCCTTCCTGGCCCGATCTTCGAGATAAGTCGTGGCTTCATCCTGAGTGAGACGATGAAAGAGTTCCCAGGCTGTGTCACCGAGGTAAAAGAAAGGCGATCCATCCTCTTTGATAAGATAGCGGTGTGCCGGATCCACATGGAGACGCGGGAGTGGCTTCGCGGGCTCCGCAGCATGAAGCCACAGGGGGACGGCGCAGATGAGCAGAGTAGTGAAAAGCCTTCGGCGCGTAAACATGGCCGGCACCTACAATAATCGTTGAGTCACGGAAAACAGAATCTTCCACGCGATCGCATGGACGCCGCCGGCAATGTACCCGGCGGCGACGACGCCAAAGGCGAAGAGGGCGAGAGCATTCACGCCACCCGCGAGCAGAAGTCCTACGGCGACGACCCCGAGAGAGACAAAGCCAAGCGCAATGACGCCAATGGCGAGGATGCCGCGGGCGATGATTCCGATGGCAATGCCTCCCACGGCGCGCTGGCCGATCGCAATGACTCCACGCGCGGTTCGCAGGCGTCCATCGCGGCCGATCCCAAAGGCCACATGAACCAACGGCGAACCGCGCCAGGTGCGTGACGATTTCCATTCATAACCTTCCCCTTGCCACTCGGCGCGAGCGGGCCGCGGCGCACCGCAATGCGGGCAGGTCAGCGCATCGGCACTCACTTCATGGGCGCAATCTCGGCAGGATATGGTCACGGCATGTCTTTCAGGTAGAATGACGGCCTGCACAAGGACATTGCTAAACACCTGCATTCAGAGGCATGTTTGTTCCATGAAATCCCCACGGCTGATTGCTCCCCTCGCATTTACCACGGCGCTCGTGGGAATGCCTTTCGCCGCTCCGGCTGGGCTGAAAAGCATCACTTTCGCGGGGGGCGATGGTTCGACGATGGATAAGGCGGTGGTCATCAAAGGCGCGACGGAGGCGACCGGAGTACACGCGGAGTATGAGTGGCTCACAAAACATTTTCCTGGATACAAGATGAAGGAACAGGCGCTCACTTCCCGAAATGGCCGGTCGTACGATGTGCTGCATTTTACGACGCCCGATGGGAAGGCTCACGAAGTGTACTTCGACATCACCGATTTCTTTGGCAAATAGAACGGATGAAGTGCCGCTACGAAGAACTCGCAGGCATGATCGATCATGCGCTGCTGCATCCCACACTCACGGATTCCGAGATACGCGTCGGTTGTAAAATGGCGGCGGAGTATCGTGTCGCTTCGGTTTGCGTGAAACCGTATGCGGTGCATTTCGCGCGGGAGATCTTACGCGACAGTGATGTGGCGGTTGGTACGGTGATCGGCTTTCCGCACGGGAGCCCGGAGATTGCCATCAAGCAAGCGGAGACGGCACTCGCGTGCGATGAGGGAGCGACGGAGATTGATTTCGTGATCAATATCGGCAAGGCGCTCTCGGAAGATTGGGGCTATATCGAGAAGGAGGTTCGCGCGGTCTCCGATGAGGCACATCGTCACGGGGCGCTGGTAAAGGTTATTTTTGAAACGACATTTTTCCCCTTGGACTCCAGCAAGGTTCGCCTCTGCCGGATCTCGGAGGACGTCGGAGCAGACTTTGTCAAAACTTCGACCGGCTTCGATTTCGTGAAGAGTGCCGGCGGTGGCTTTGCGACAGTGGGGGCAACGGAGCACGATCTGCGTTTGATGCGGGCGAGCTGTTCTCCCCGCGTGCAGGTGAAGGCCTCAGGCGGTGTGCGCAATCTCGACGCGCTCCTGGCCGTGAAGGCTCTCGGGGCGACGCGATGCGGGACGAGCGCAACGAGGGAGATCCTGGATGAATTCCGGCGGCGGGAACGCGGTGAAGGCGGAATTGCTGTGGCAGATGCCGGCGGCGGGTACTGATCGAGCCCTTTTTTCTCCGCGGCGCGGGGGGGAAATGCGGGAGAGTAAGTCGTGTGGGTGTTTTGCACCTTTGTTATGTGGAAAAATTGTTTTTCATAAGAATCGTTTTTGATGTAAGTTGCCGCCGTCTCGGATTTTCAAGTAGGGCGCAGCATCCTCGAAAAAGTACGATAAAATCTTACAAATATGCGCTTAATTGAGGCCGTGACGTAGGTGGTGAGGTATTAATATAATTTTTATTTTTATATTTGAGTTTCTAAGTCGGATGCGCGCATTCTGGCGGCTCAGTCACAACAAACCTATGAAACTCATCACTCCCATCATTGCCCTTGCGGCGCTGGTCACCGTTTCTGCCTACGGCACGACCCCGACGACCAATTTCCGGCTCGTCACGCTGGGTGGCGCTTATTCAATAGAGACCGGAACCACCACGACGAAGATCGTGACGAAACCCCTGACCCTGGCGAGTATCGCGAAAGCCGCGAACGTCGATCCGAAGAACTACGTCATCGCCTTCGATGTCACGGATCTGGGCGTGAAGCTCGTTCCGAAAAAGACCAGCACGGGTTCCCCGATCCTGCTCTTCACGGTGAATGAAGGGACGCAATTGGTCGACTCCGCGACCGATACGGTCATTTCCGAAGATACCGCTACCGGCGGTGCGGTCGGTGTCTTTAACTCGCATCTGAGCGGAGTTATTGGAGGTCAGGCAAAGATCAAGTCAGTCGGGGGAACTCCGGCATTGTCGCATGGAGGGGGCGCTTTCTTCGGTACCTCCGAAGATCCTGCGAATTCCAATACAGCCGCGATCGTTCACTTCACCTTCTCAACTGGCGGATCCTTCTTCCAGAAGTGATTTGGTGGGTCACCTCGTGTGAGGTAACCAGGGCGGGGGCGATGCCCCCGCCCGAATTTTTTGAGGCGTTACCTCGAGTCCATGCAGTCCACAAGGTCCATCCAGACTACTTCAGCAACGGCGGCTGGGTTCCCGAGCGTGGTGGTTCGCTGCGGGCCGCCAGAAATTGCTGCAGGAGCTCACTCTTGGGCGGCACAAACGTGATGCGGGCGTCGCCTTCCATCATCTTCTGCATTTCCAGGATCTCAAACATCGAGTCGATGATCTCGCGATCCCGCGAAATCTTTTGCAACGCTTCGCCAACGATGCGCGGACGCATCGCCGCGGCTTTGGCAAACTCGATGGCGGCCTGACGTTCGGCGGTGCTCGTGATGATGCTCACCTGGTTGGCGCCGTCCTGCTTGATGGCGCTCGTGACCTGCCGCAGACGATTGACGACTTTTTCCTCGATCTGCCGGATCATCCCGGCGTCGCGGAAGTGCACCTTCCGGATATAAACGCTGCCGAGCTTGTAACCCCAGTCGCTCGATTTGGGTGATACTTCATTGCGAACGGTCTGCGACATGGCGTGGCGCGTCTCCAGCATGTCGGCGAGCGGCATATTGCTCAGGCAACGGACAGTGGCGCTGCTCACATTCGCGCTGAGCGAACCGCGCGGGTCGGCGTTCTTGAACAAATAGGAGACCGGATCGCTAATGAACATCTCGTACCAGATGCCGATCCCCATGGGCGCGCCTTCCTCGCTATTCACCGGCTGGCTGCGAAGGTAGGTTTGATCAAGGCGCAGGTCGAGCACGTGGCATTTGCCCAGCCAGTTCACGATTGGCGCGGCAAGCCCGAGCTTGAGCCAGAGGAAATAGATGCCGGGCTCATCGAGCACGGCGATGACTTTGCCGAAAAGCACATAAACATGGGCGCGGCCTTCTTCGACGATCGTGTAAAAGCCGAAGGCGCGGATGATACCGAAGATGATCGGCACGATGATGAACATGCCGATGAAGGTACAAAAAGCGGTGACAAAAAAGTTCATTGTGCGTCCTCCATGATGACTTGGCTGGCTTTCTTGAAGAGTTTCAGCCGCACGTTGCGGCGATAGGCGGCCAGTGCATCCGGACCGCTGGCGCGCAAGGCGGTGAGCTGTTCGGAGAGCGCGCTGAGCGGCTCGACCTCCGCCTGGGCATTGAGCGTCTCGATTTCCACTGCGCGCTTCGATTGGACGATCTTTTGATCCGCCGAAGCCTGGGCGAGGCTGATGTCGCTCGAGACCTGGTTGTGCGCCGTATTGATCGCGGCGAGCGCACTTTCGACATCGGGTGGTGGGTCAATCCCGGTAATGAGCGAAGCGTCCAGCGTGATGCCGTAGCGGGCGGCGGAACTCGCGCATTCCTTTTCCATGTGCTCGTTCAGCGAGGAGAGGTTCTTGCGCAGATCATTGATCGAAATGCCGGCGACGACCGTGTTATCTGCCGTGCCTTCCGGCGGCGGCGGGGCGGCGAAGTTGGCGATGCGCTCGCGCAGGACGCTGACGAAGTAACCCATCACATGAATGATCGGGCTCTTTACCCCAAAGAGGTAAGCGTAGAGATTGCGCTCGCAGACGCGATGGCGGATTTGCCCGGTGAGTCCTGTGTCGAGTTGGTCCTTGGTGACGGCGCTGACCTGCGTACCATTGACATTGGCGCGAGGATCTTCCGGATCGAAGGCCATGTTGAGTGTCTGCGTGGAGACGGTGACTTTATAAACCCGCTCCCACGGCCATTTGAAATAGGGTCCTCCAGGTGGAATGACACGGACCTGGGGATAGCAATAGCGATCGCGCTCCTCGGGGTTGAGTGACTCGGCGATGGGATCGTCGAGCGTGGTTTGATTGCCGATGCGTTCGGCTCGGCCGAAGATCGTCTTCACGGCGCGTTCGTTCTGATTGACGGTATAGAGCCCGGCGAGAAGGTAACGCGCCAGGAACCAGGCGATGAAGCCGACGATGAATCCGAGGAGTATATCCATAAGTTGAGGTTCGTCGCCCGCAAGCGTTAGCGGATTGTTGTACGAATGGAAGCAAGGAAATGCATCTGGCGAATCAGACTTTTTCGGGCCGCGTCTGGCACCGGGTAGTGATGTTTTCTCCAGATAACCCGGAATAGATGACGAAAATTCGGGGTGCGAACTTGCTCAGCGCTCCCGCTCGCCCTTCAATCACTAACCTATTTGAGCTTTTGCAGAACGCCGTCGTGATCCACAAATGCTATGGAGTACGTCTCGGGCGCCGCAAGCCGTATCATCCACCAAAAATCGCCGCTTGGAGCTCGAACTTGCACGGAGCCATCGTCTTCCTCCGTGAGCTCGCTTTGCCACTGTGAGCCGCCGCGATAAATCAAACTAAGTACGCGATCGGACAGGCGGTACTCAAGCGAGCGCAAGGTTCGTTTGTCTTCAATATCCAGTTCCCAGTGCAACTCGCCGTCCGCGGTGAAGTGATAGATGTGGCGCGGTTTAAAAGGCGTTCGGGTGGAACGGACAAAGAGCCATGTGCCGACGAGGCTTTCAAAGGGGGCGCTCATTTTACAATTTTACCAGATTACCAGATTGGGACCGTCTGCTATCCGAAGTGCCTTGGGTTGCTAGACGGAGCGCTGAGAAGGATACCAGTGACGAAAAGCACTGCCCCTGCCCACGCCGGTGCAAGGTGGATGGGGTTCATGTAACCGATTGGAAAATGCACCCCGATCGCACAGCCAAACCCTGAAACTCCAGCAATCAGCAAAGCCTGCCACAAGGCAGGAGTCATTCTGGCCTTCCAGACAATCAGCAGCACGAGCAAACCGCATGAAATCAATCCGCCGCCAAATCCTGCCCGATCGTGGGCGATCAATGGAACGAGGCGGGGATTGATCGCATAGAGATCGCCGGCTCGGAGGCCGAGATATTGTAAATCCTGCGGCACGAAAACGGAGGTCATGCCGACTGTCATGATGACACTTCCGGCGCCGATCATGCCGAGTCCGGTGAGAAGAAGGCAAAGCCGTCCAAGCCCGCGGCGGGTTTTCCACTCCAGCGAAACAGAAGGCCGGATGAGAGATCGGATGCCTTGTGATGAACCGGAGAGCAAGCTGCGCGTCTTCCACATTCCGATGAGAAAACATGGCAGCAGGGCCAGTGTGGCGGCTCCGTGCCAGGTATCGAGATAACCATAGCGGAGATAACAAAGGAAACTGCCGAATCCCGTCGAGCCGGAGATCGCAAAGAGCCACCAGCCCCATTCCTCACCTTGCCGCAGCGCGAAGTGCGTGAGCCAAAGATATAGGGTGCCAATGGCAATCAGGACGCCGCCAAAAGATACGCGGTCGTGGAACATGAAATGGACGACCCGGCATTGATTGATCGCGCAGAGCTGTGGCGGCTGCATACCGAGGAAATCAACATCCTGGGGGAGAAAAGAACCGGTTGCGGAAAGGAATAGCGCAAACCCGCCGGAGAGGATGAGGGCGATTGCCGTCAGCGAAAGCAAAGGCAAGCCATCCCCGATCAGAGCCGGAAGGAAATGTTTCGCGGGTTCCGAAGGCGCTCCGTTCATTTCCCTACGGCTTAAAAGAAGAGTTTGATGGGCTCCAATCCCAGTCGCGAGAAATATGGATCAAGCCTGCGAGCCAGCTTCGGCCAGTTATGGTGAGGCACCTGGGGATAGAGATGGTGCTCGAGGTGGTAAAGATGCTCCAGCGCCAGCAGAGAAAGCATTCGTCCGCGGAAGAGCCGTGTTTGCGTGAGCGAAGTTTCTCCCGTGGCATCGTGTGGAATCAGAACGGTGACGATGGGAAAAATCCAGCTTCCGGCGATCATCAGCGCCGCATAGATCGCTGGCAGGAAGCTGTGCGGAAGCGCGAGAACTGTGGCGGTCAAAAGCAGAACTATGGCGATTCCTTCGGCGATGACCCATGGCTGTTGCGGCCCTTTCTGTTTCACCGCGAAAAGCCAGAGACGCGGTTGGAGCGTGAGTCCGTCGAACATCGCCTGTGCCAGAGGCATTCGAGAAGCGCCTGCTTCCAGATCGTCTGCCGCCGGAAACCGCGCATGATGATGGAGGTGCGTCAGGCGATAAGCATGGCCGCTGCGAAAGGTGAGCAACTCGATGGCGCAAAGCAAAGCTTCATTTAGCCAGCGCGGCAAGCGCAAGGTCCGATGCACGAGATCGTGGGAAATGGAGCCGTAAGTGAGAAAGCTGAGTAAGACCGGACAGGTGAGGGCTGCAAACCACCAGCCCCGAGCGGCAAAGATGAAGAAGAGGGCTGCCAGCACAAACGGAGTGACGAGCGACACAATGCGCCGCCAGCGAGAAACGACCAGGAGATCCTTTCCCAGTTCCTCAAGGAGTGGCAGTGGTCTTGATGAATCCGGCATGAGCGATGCGCAAAGCATGGCGCACGACACTCACACCCGAAAGCCGAAAACGGAGGAGAGTGCCCAGTTTCCCAGCGAATCCGGCGTGCAGCGCAACGCCAGGTTTCGCAGCCGCCACGCTGCCGGATTTTCCAACTGGATCATGCCGCCGACGTGGCGTGATTGCCACGCCACAGCACTGTTCCGCTTCCACCGGAGCTTCTGGTAAAGAGACAGCGCTGTATCGCTCAGGCCAAACTCTGCCAGGCAGCGTGCAAGTACCCACGCATCTTCCAAAGCCATTGCCGCGCCCTGACCAAGGTTAGGCGTCATCAGATGTGCCGCATCACCGAGCAGCGTGATGCGATCCCGTTGCCAGATCGGACGTATCGGATGGTCGGCGATATCGCTGAGGAGAATATTCTTTTCCGGCGTGGCCTCGATGAGATGGCGGATTGGTTCATGCCAACCGCGGAATTTCTCGAGGAGGTGAGCTTTCTTCCCGACAGGAGATTTCCACTCCGCAGTGATATTTTCCGTCGCGTACCAGTAAGTGCGGTCATGTTCGACTGGCGCGATACCGAAGCGGCATCCTTCCGCCCACGACTCGGTGATCAGTCCATCGCACCAGTCGTCCGGAATATCCGGGACGAGGGCTCTCCAACCCACATAACGATGGATTTGCAGTGGCGAAGGATCGAACCAGTTCCGGCGAATGATCGATCGTCCGCCGTCCGCTCCGACGATGATCTTCGCGGAGATGACCCGTCCGTTGGTAAAGCTCACCGCCGGTTGGTCACGGACACCGGTATCCTCAATAGCCATGGCTTCATAACCGAGCCGGAGGACATTGGGCTTCAATTGCCGGCACAGCAAAGTCTGGAGCGCTGCACGAGTGATGCTTAGGGATGGCGCATTCTCGTCGCCGCCGGCAGCGAAATGCTGCAAGGGCCGTCCATGTGAGTCGAGAATCTGCCACGAGCGAGCCACCCGCGCCTGCTCGCGAATTTCTTCGAGAAGACCGAGCCGATGCAGCACCCACGACGCGTTGGGAGTGAGAAGAAGTCCCGCACCGATCTCACGCAATTCCGGCGCACGCTCGCACACAGTTGCACTGATGCCGTGACGATCGAGTGCAAGAGCCAAAGCCAATCCCCCAATCCCGCCGCCAATGATCAGTACATTCGAATCCATGTGGGAGGAGTAGGTGCGGCGTGGTAGCGTGTCTGTAGTATCAACGCAGAGGGCCGAGCCCAGCCATGAAATTTATGTGTCTCCCTGTTTTCGGGTAGGTGGGGGAATTTGGTAATTTGGTGAAAATCCAGCTGCTCTATTTCCCGTCAGCCCTCGCTTCCCACGACGGCTGAGGTAAACCGCACTTCTTTTAAGTCCGGCGCGGAGAAGATCGACCAAATTACCAAATTGGAGACGGTATGATCGGAACGTTTCCTGAGTTATAGGTCCCACCATCTGGCGTTAATACCTCAGATGCGCAGAAAGATCTTCCGCTTGTACATCCAAAGAAGGAGGAGCCATTCCACGAATAACACCGCCGTGCCGTGGAGCAGGGGTTCATACGCGGGACCAGCAATCTCGAAGATTTCCGGCCCGAGATGTCGGGGAAGGGCTTGGGCGATGAAGCTTCGAAAGAGATGTGCGATGAGATAGGCCGCGATCGAATTCATTCCCACGATTACAAGCCAGAATGCCCAGGCGCGTTTCTTCCAGACATCCATAACGAGATAGAACGCGGCCAGGAACACGAAGCTCCACCCGCCGCTAAAGAGTACCCAGCTCGGTGTCCAGATCCTCTTTACAACAGGACAAAGGCCAATCGCTCCGAATGTCCAACCTGATACCAGCCCGATCACGCCCGCTGCCGCGAGCCATTGTACTTTTGCCTTTGGTGTCCGTTCGCTACGCAACACCCCACCGGCCAGTAACCCGAGAATCATCGTGGCAAGGGTCGGAATAAAGCTGGCCGTGGAATAGCCTCCGTTGTTGTGGGTAAACGGATGCTCCCGTGGGAAGAAATTCAGGAACCACTTGTCGAAAGCCCAGGCAAGATTGGTATTCTTGTTCCAGTGTGCGGCGAATCCTGTGAGCCTTCCGGGATCTTCAGGATTCACTCCCGCGCTTGCCCAATCAAATCCAGGTTGAGGCAGGGGATAGAGAGCGAAGGCCAGCCAGTAACTGAAAAGAATAAGTCCAAAAGTAATCCATTGAGTGCGGACCGAGCGGAGCGAAAGCAGGTAGAGAAACCCGTAGCCGAATCCGATTTGTGAAAGGGTGTCCTCGAACGTCCAGTAAGTATGCTTCGAATAAGTTGACCGAAGAAAGACGCCGAGAAGGACGAGGATCAAGGCCCGCCAGAAGGCATGGAATGTTCGCTTGCCGGAAGACTGCCCTTCCGCAGTGCGACGGCTGAGCGAGAACGGCAGCGCGACTCCGACGAGAAATGAGAACGAGGGTTGAATCAGGTCATGCAGCGAGCAACCCACCCACTCGGCGTGCGATTGATGATGCGCCAGGAAGGCCCAGAAACCGCTGCCGGGAAGCGCTTGCGATACCTTGGGAAACTCGAGTATCTCGCCCATCATCAGCATCATCACGAGGCCGCGATAGGCATCGATCGAGCCGACGCGTTCGGGAGTGGCTGGCGCCGATGGGGCGGCGGTGCGTGGAGGCGCTTCGAGGGTTTCGGCTGTCATACAGAGGGGAAGGTGCAACCAGACGACCCGTGGAAGAGCGGTTTGTTTGGCGAGGGCGAATGGGACGGATAAGACTCATGGGACCTATGGGATGCATAGGCCTTATCCAGCACTTTTGTTATCGCAGCAGCGCATCCACGCCCATCGCCGTCTTGCGCAGGATCTTTGGCATGGCCTGCCGATGCCGCACCCGAAACAGGCGATAGATCCACGAAAGCGTGGTCAGCGTAAAGAGCCGGTCGAGCACGTGGCGGTAGCCGCGTTGCCGGCGGATGAGCAGGCGGGCGAGCCATTTGATCGTACGACGCCCGAGTTGCGAGGGATCGAAGGAGGTGCGAATGCGATAGCGCTGCCGCTCCGTGCGTGGCCATCGTTTCTTGTAAGCCTTCTTCGCGGCCTTGATCTGGGCGTCGAGTGCCGGATCCGGAGGCAGGAGATAGAAGCGCCGGGCCAGGAGCATGAGCGCGAAGGTATCTCGCATAAAGCGAAGGTCCTCGCCGCCAATCTGCAACCGATTCGCCAACTCTTCCATGCGCTCGAAGTTCGCAAAAGCGGCCTCGCCGTCGCGGATCGCCTCTTCGGGTTCATGGACAAAGTGACAGATCACCTTGCGCACGGCGTCATTGATGAAGATGGAATCCCAGTAGACATGGAGCAGGGGGGGAATGCGGACCCGGCGAAAGAAGAGCTTCTGTTCCGCGAATTCCGGGATGTAGAGCAGCGTGCGGATGACCAGATCGCTGCGACGGAGTAGTTCGAGAGCATCCGCCGCCCGCTCCGGGCCGAAGGATTGAGTCACCGCTTGTTCGACGGTGAGGCCATCTTTGAAGATACGAATCGCTGCCGCGGCATTGAGCTCGATCCAGACCGCCGCCGGATCGAGAAAAGCCAGCCGCCGGAACGCATGCCAGCCACCGGTTTGGCACCACACGGAAAAGCCGATGACATTGGGCGCATCCGCCAGTTCTTTTGCGTATTGCTCGCAGTCCCAACCGATGAAGGAAGGATATTCACCCGCACCTTCGTACTCCCGGCGCGCTTGGAGTTCGATGATCTTGGGCAGACGATTGCGAAAGAAATGCCGATTAAGCGGCAGATAGCGGAAGAAATCGCTTTCCCCGTGCTTCATCGACAGGACAAACGCAGGTGATTCAATATCTCCAAGCGCTTCGCCCAAGCGTCCGCGATGCCAGATCAAATCGCCCACGAGATAGGCTCCGACTGTCCAGGTGCGAAAAATCAGGCGGCGGCTCCGGCTTTCGAATACGGGGAGCACCGTCTTGAGCATTCGATTGACCTCACGCGCTGTGCGCAGGAAAAGCCGGCTGCGCAGGGCATCACGCACGTCCATGCCGTCACTTTCACCAATGCGCAGGATGACGCCGGCGACTTCCGGAAAGTCATCGAGAAAGGCCCCGATCATCTCGCTGAACCATCGTGCAGCCGCATCACAATCCGTGCCGATCCGTTCGTCGATGGCCGGCGAGGTCGTAAGAAAATCGGCGGTGATGTAGATCGCCAGCCCGTGCTCACGCAGAAGCGCGAAGAGTTCCCGAAAGCGGGCGCGAAAGAAGGCAGCCCGCTCGCGAAGGGCAGGTTCGAACCAGGGGTGATCGGAGAGATGTGCCGCGTCATCGAGGGTCACGGCATTGTATCCCAGCGAGGCCACACGGCTGGCGAAGAGCGTCAGATCTTCGCGGATCCGCGCCCACTGCGCTTCACTTTCCGGGCCTGACGTGAGGAGGTGGTGATACGGGATCTTCGACCAATTGATCCGCCGCTTGTCGACTCTCCGAAAGAAAGGGCCGATCGCATCGATAAGGGCGAGTTCCATCATGGTTGAGATTCAGTGAGGTTTGGTTGCGGGCGCCCATGTGTCTTCGGCGCGGGATGTGATTTCAACCGCATATTCCCGGTAACTGGTGGCCAACGAATGGGCACGTGGAATAGTAGGGCGAGAAGTAGTCAATTTTTGGTGGCGAAAGCCCGTAAAGGAGTCCGGGCTTGTAGCTCGGAGTGGCTCGGGTCGCACTGGGAGTTTGGTCTGATTTATTCGCTGCCCCCATTGGCGCTGCCTCCTGTTACTGCGGGCTGCAAGCCCGCTCTCCTTTCCGCCGGTGGTTCCTTTAAGGATTTGTGCAAGTCGCTGAGCGTGAATATACTACGCGCTGGATGCGAATTCTTGTTTCGGAGAAGTCGGGAAGTTCTTAACCAGCTTTTTCGTCGTCCCGACGCCGCCTGCGGAAATATTTCACCGATCCGGAAATTTTCCCTGTCACAACTTCCGCGCGTTTCCCAATAACGGATTATGCCCTTGGCATTCCATTCGCTGAGGAGCCTCGATCCCATGTCTTTCATTCGTCTATTTTCCATCGCACGGCGCACCGACGTTTTCGGGACGAAACGGTCTCTTTCCCGGGCGGTTCTCGCCTTCGGGATTTGCTCCGTTGCTCTGCTTGGCCTTTCCGCCTGTTCGCCAAAGAAAGTCGCCCGACACAAGCCTCTTCCTCAGGAACCCGCCGCTGCGGCTGCCTCAACGCCGGCCCCCGCGCCGGTGGCGGTGGCTCCGAAAGTGATCCTCAAGGTGCACGGCTCAGCCGCTGTAGGTGAAAAACTTTTGCCGGAACTGGCCAAGGAATACCTGAAACAACAAGGCGCGACCGATGTGAAGTCCGTGCCGGCCGGAAATAGCGGCGAAGTGTATGTGCAGGGGCAGGTCACCGGAGAAGATGCGCCGAGGGGCATCGAGATCTTTTCTCACGGTACGGCTTCGGGTTTCAAAGACTTGAAGACTGGCGCTTGTGATGTCGCCATGGCCGCACGGAAGATCACCTCTGCGGAAACGCAGGATCTGCAGTCGATGCTCGGCGATGCCACAGCGGCTGAACATCTCCTCTGCCTCGATGCCGTGGCGGTAATCGTAAACAAGGCGAACCCCACGCGCAGTTTGTCTATGGAGCAGGTGGTGGCAATTTTTTCCGGGGACTCCGCGGATTGGTCGAAGATCGGCCTCGGCGACGGCGCGATTCATATCATGGCGCCGGATGAACACGGTGGTGCCTGGGATTTCTTCAGTGACGCCGTACTCGGGGCACACGGAAAGAAACTGGCGGATGGTGCGACCCGGTTCAGCGACAGCACGAGACTTTCCGATGCAGTTAATTCGGATGAGAACGCCATCGGTTTCATCAGCCTGAGTCATGTGGGCGATAACTATGCGGTCTCCGTTAGTGACAAAGGGCGCGTGGCTAATCGCCCCACGGAAGATACGATCAAGAAAGATGACTACCTCCTCAGCCGGCGCCTGTATCTCTACGCGCCGGGTGAACCTGCAAACGCCGAAGCGGCGAGTTTCATCAAGTTCGTCTTCGGATCGCAGGGAGCGCCAATCATTGCCAGCGCGGGATTTGTGAAGGCCGAGGCGAGCAAGACGGCGACGACAGCTGCCGGAAAACCCAGAGCTTCGCGCCCGGCGGAGACGCGCGAGATTCGTGAAATCCGTGAGACGCGTCCGGTTTCCGTGATTTCGCCGGCGCAAGCCACCGAACCCCGTGCGTCCTCCGCGGTGTCTGAAATCCGCGAACGCGACCCGCGCGCGATCGAGGAGCAGCGGCGCATCATGATCCAGCGCGCATCCGCGATTTCCTCAATGGGCGTGCACTGAGACTCGGTTACGACCCGCTTTCCGAGATCACGAACTTGTAGCCAAATTCCCGGATCGTCTGGATGTGGACTGGCGCGTGAGGATCCGGCTCGATCTTCTGCCGGAGCACGGTCACGAACCGATCGATGCTGCGCGGCGTGACAAGTTGATCGTATCCCCAGACCGAATTGAGGATGGCCTCACGGGTCAGGGCCGAGCCGGCCTTTTGCAGGAAGAAATGGAGGAGATCGAATTCCTTCGGCGAGAGTTTGATTTCCTCCCCGGCACGCGTGAAGCGCCGGGCCGTGACATCGAGCCGGCAGTCACCGAATGAGTAACTCGTCGGCGCCGCGCGCCGTCTCCGGCGCAGGAACGCTTCGACCCGCGCCAGTAGCTCTTTGATGCTGAAAGGCTTGGTCACATAGTCATCCGCGCCGAGGTTCAGGCCGAGAAGGATGTCGGATTCCTGATCCTTTGCGGTGAGCATGATGATTGGCATCTCCAGCTCTTCCTTCCGCAGCGACCGGCAGAGTTCGTAACCGTTCATTCGCGGCAGCATCAGGTCGAGAACGATCAGATCCGGCTGGCTGCGCACCGCCAGGTCGAAGCCGGAAACACCATCGGTTGCTGTCTCCACCCGGTAACCGGCGAATTCAAAGTTATCCTTCAGCCCCCGAAGCATCGTGCGGTCATCTTCGATGATGAGGACGGTTTCTTGCGTGGGGGAATACATTTTGAGGGGGAAGTCGTCGATTGTGCGTCTAACCTGGGCCGGTAGGCAATTCGATGGAAAAGGTGCTCCCAACGTCCGGTTGGCTCTTGACCGATACCGTTCCGCCATGTGCTTCGACCATCGATTTCACGATGCTGAGGCCGAGTCCGCATCCTTCGTGGCTGCGGGAGAGACGCTGGTCCGCCTGAAAGAAACGATCGAAAATTCGCTTCTGGTCCGCCGCGCTGATGCCGATGCCGTTGTCTGTGACGTCGATGACGACACCCTTGCTTCCGCTGTGTGCGGCGACGGAAATCTTCTTGGTGTCGCTTGTGTATTTGAGCGCATTGTCGAGAAGATTGGCCAGGACCATGGTGATTGCTTCCCGGTCGACACTGACCAGTGGCAGATCCGCGGGCGCGTCCACCGCAATGTGTGTCCCGGTTGACTCCATGCGGCCGCGAACAGAGTCGAGGGCGGTAGTGATCAAGGACGCCGGGCTTTCGGGAGCCCGCGAGAGTTTCAAGCGATCCCGTTCGAGTCGGGCGACCGTCAGGAAATTTTCCGCGATCCGCGTCAGCCGGAGGTTTTCGGCGGAGATCAGTTCGAGATACTCCTGAACTTGCGCTGGGGGACAGGACCGATCGAGAAGTGTGTCCAACAGAACGCGGACAGAGGCGAGGGGAGTCTTCAATTCATGCGCCATCGTATCGATGGTCGAACTCTTCAATTCCTGGAGCTTGATCTGACGATTGAGCGCATAGCCGGCGAGGCCGGCGATCATCAGATTGGCTACGACGGCGATCCCGACGTCGCGAGAGTAGTTGGCAAATTGATCGGAAAAACTTTCCACAGGAACGGCTGGCTTGAGGGGCAGCAGTTGCACCCGCCATCCGCCGAGGGCCGGATCGAGAGTCATTTCCGCCAGCGGTGGTTTCGAGACTGTCGCCCCGGCGACTACATGTCCCTGGCGGTCGATCAGACGCACTGCCGTATCCTTGTCGAACGCCTTTTCGTAATACTCCACGATACGCTTCGGAAGTTCATCCTGGGAGAATTTGACGGTCGTAAGATGCGTTTTCAGAGCAAGACCCGCGGCGTGCAGGGCCTGCAGATAGAGCTCCCGATCTCGCTCCTTTCCAGAGTTCAGTTCGGTCTGGACCGTCATGATCATCAGGCGGAACAAGAGCGTGGTGGGCAGCAGGGGAACGAGGATGAGAAGGAAGATCAAGGCCCGGACCTGCCTGGAATTCAGCTCTGTCATGGCCAGGCAGTGTCCGGGCGATCCTCCGCTCCGTAAATCCTATTTTAACGGCGGGCCGGCTCGAGCAGCTTCACGTCGGAGCCCATGTAGTCGGTGACGTTCAGCCCATCCAGCGTCGAGTCGTTGTACCTTGGCAGGTAGCGTTTGTTGTTCGGTCCGAGCAGCGGCACTTCCATCGCGCCGCCATCGACCCTGGCCACCAAAGCCTTGGTACCTTTCCAAGTACCGCCGTAGTCGGATTCCATCGTGGTGTAATGCCCCGAGCCATCGGTGCTATCCACGACCACCGGCCAGCTCGAGTTCGAGGAGACGTTCAATCCTTCGATATAGGCAAAATGATTTTCACCTGCCCTCAGAATCTCTGTCGACGGCTCGATCTTGTTATCGGATTTCGGCCCCACTTTCGAGCGCGAGACCGTGAAGACTTTTTCGTTATCGATATAACTTGGCACCAGGCTGCGGAAGGCATCGTTCGAAGTGACGATGGGTTCGTTGTAGACATTGGTCGTGGAGGGGAAGTTTCCTCCGTTGTCATTCGAGTACATCCGCAGGCCGACATCGATCTGGCGGATATTGCTGAGCCCTTCGCTCATTTGTGCATTCATCATGGCCGAGGTATAAACGGGTACCGCTATGGATGCCAGGATGGCGATGATTGCAATTACGACAAGTAACTCAATGAGGGTGAATCCAATGATATATCTTCTTTTCATAGTCTGGTGGAACTGAGGTTTCTTGGCAGGTGGCGGGATGCCTTCCTGCGATGGATTCAATGAAGCAAAAGGTTGTTACCGATTTGTTACCGTCCGATTCTCAGTTGATGATTTTGAAAACCATAGTGGAAGCGGCGTCCCGCCGCTTGGAGAGCGCTGGATGCATGTTAATCCTTGATCTTACTCTCGTGGCGATTCTGCCAAAAACTCCCAACGCCAAACACCCAACATTTAACGGCATTGAGTTCGACGTTTATTCTTCGCAAAGTCATGGAAGGTTGGATATCTGGAAGAAGGCGGAGTATTTTGCGCCAAGGTGTTCGCGAGCGGCGCGATTTTGGAGCGGCGATAAGCCTCGGGCGCAACGCCGCTTTCGGATGGGGAGGGTCTGCGGGGATGCGCACGGTGGGCTTCGTGCGAGTTACAAACTGCGGACTGCTTATTGGAAGTAACACTTGCGCGCCCCTATCTCTCCCACCCGCAGAACAATCCGAAAGCGGTGTCGCGCTCGCTGTCGCTCTCTTGCCACCGCACTCCATGCGGCACCGCTCGTGAATCCGCCACTCGACTTCGCAGATCACGGTCGCGAACAATCCTTATCGGCACGTCCGACCAAACCGAAGAAAACGCACATCCCGGGGTTTCACTTTCAGGTCCGCAACTTCGCGAAATCGCCGGGGTTGATCGGTTCCGGCTCATCATGTCCTTCCTCCTTCACAGAACCGTTTGCCGGATTCGCGCGCTTTGCCCATACGAGCGTCTTTTTTCCGGCTCCCGGATCGCTCGTGACACAATTTGCCCGGATTCGCTGCCGATCCCTCTTGTTCTCCATGCCGGGCTGGGTCACATTCCGCGCGAACTGTGCACACGATGAAAGCGAACGCCTTCGTTCCTCATCTCCTCCATCGAGGACGAATGGTCCGGTGTCTCTTCCTGTCTGCCCTGTGTGGGGCTTCGGTTTCGTTCATCACCGCGACCGGTTTTTGTGCGGATGATCCGGCATCGGTTCGAAAGCTTTTGATCACCGGAGAATACGATGGTGTGATTACTGCGGCGAAGGCGGGTGCGCAGGCCGCGGAGCCGAATCCGGAATGGCCGCTTCTCCTAGGCACGGCGCTGACTGAGACCGGTGACTACGCCGGTGCGCGTGATGCCCTTTCCGCCGCAGCCAAGATGTTTCCGCTCGAGCTTCGAGTGAGGCTTGCCGACTACGAAGCACTCCAGCGTTCGGGCGATACGGAGAAAGCGGTCATTGAATTCAAGGAAATCGAGCGGCTGGCGACGATGCGTGAGTGGGCCTATCGGGCACCGGCCGACCGCATCGCCCTCGGGCGAGCGGTTCTCCTGCTTGGGAGCGATCCGAAGCAGGTGCTGGAGAAATACTTCGACCCAGTGCGCAAGGATCAGCCGGATTTTCGCGAAAGCTGGATCGCCAGTGGTGAACTGGCCTTGGATAAGAACGACTACGCGCTGGCGGCAAAGACCTTTGGCGCGGCGGCGAAGAAGTTTCCCGAAGATCCGGATATCTGGTTCGGCCTGGCGCGCTCTTATGCGCCCAGCGATCCCGAAGCAATGCGCGACGCTTTGCAAAAGGCGCTGCAATTCAACTCCCGCCACACTGGCGCGTGGTTGCTGCTGGCGGATCATCATATCGACGCGGAGAATTATCCCGCAGCCGAAGCGGCGATTGGAGAGGCCTTGAAGATCAATCCGCATTTACCAGAGGCGTTTGCCTATCGCGCGGTGCTGGCAAATTTGCAGGCTGACGTGGAAGGAGAACGTACCGCCCGGGAGGAGGCCCTGAAACCCTGGCCGAAAAATCCCGCGGTGCCGCATCTCGTCGGGCGCAAGCTCTCGCAGAAGTATCGCTTTGCCGAAGGCGCGGCGCTGCAACGCAAGGCACTCGAGTTCGATCCGGGCTATCTCCCGGCGAAGATGGAACTTGCCAATGACTTGCTCCGTCTCGGACAGGATGAGGAGGGCTGGAAACTCGCGGACGAAGTCCATCTGGCCGATCCGTACGATGTCGTGGCCTATAACCTCACGCAGTTACACGAGGCCATTGCGCATTTCCGCACATTTAAGAGCGAGCACTTCGATGTCCGCATGGATCCACATGAAGCCGAGGTCTACGGAGCGGATGTCCTCGCGCTCCTCGAGCGGGCCCATGCCACGCTGACGAAGAAGTATGGCTTGCCCCTGACGGAGCGGACGATCGTGGAGATCTTTCCAGACCAGAAAGACTTTGCTATTCGCACCTTCGGGCTTCCCGGCGGCGCGGGATATCTCGGCGTTTGCTTCGGACGTGTCATCACGGCGAACAGCCCGGCCTCGCGCCAGGGATCGCCGTCGAACTGGGAGTCGGTGCTCTGGCATGAGTTTACCCACGTGGTGACGTTGACGCTGACCCGGAATAAGATGCCGCGCTGGCTCAGTGAGGGGATCAGCGTCTACGAAGAAAGGCAGGCGCGCGGTTCCTGGGGCGAGCAGATGAAGCCCCGCTATCGCGCGATGATCCTGGGGGAAGATCTTACTCCGGTAAGTCAGCTCAGTGGCTCCTTTCTTCATCCCAAGAGCGCCGCTCATCTCGGCTTTGCTTACTACGAGTCATCGCTCGTCGTGGACTGGCTCGTCGGGAAGTGGGGGCTGGAAAAGATGAAGGAATTGCTTGCCGATCTCGCGGAGGGAACGGAGATCAACGCGGCTCTGGCGGCGCGTTTTGAGCCGATCGAAAAGCTCGATGCCGATTTCGCCGCACATGCCGTGGAACTGGCAAAGAATACCGGCGCCGGACTCGATTGGACCCGGCCGACGGCAGCAAACTTCGCCGGAGAAAAGTCGTTGAACGATTTCATTGCCAAAAATCCGAATAACTTCACCGCGCTCCTGGAGCAGGCGAAGCAAGCGATCACCGCGAAGAAATGGACGGAAGCCAAGACGCCGCTTTTGAAGCTCATCGAGCTGTACCCGGATCAGCACGATCCAAATGGCGCCTACGCCATGCTCGCCCGAGTGCATCGTGAACTCGGCGAAACCGACGAAGAATGGGCGGTCCTGACCAAGCTGGCGGAGCTTTCCGGTGACGCGCCGGATGCTTATGAACGGCTTGCGCAGATTGCCGCGGAACGCACGCAGTGGGACAAAGTGCTCGATTACTCGATGCGGGCGCTGGCGGTCGATCCGCTCCGCCCGGAGCCGTATCTTACCGCAGCGGCTGCCGACGAAGCGTTGAAACACAATCCGGAAGCCATCGCTGCGTATCGCACCGTTTTAAAACTCAACCCGAACGATCCGCCGGAGATTCACTTCCGTCTGGCGCGATTGCTCCATGCCGGCGGCGATTCTGACGCGCGGCGGGAAGTCTTGCTGGCCCTAGAGGAAGCGCCGCGATTCCGGGCAGCCCTCGATCTTTTGTTGGAGATTCCACCTGTGGCGCCTGCATCTTCAGACACGCCTGCGCCCGCGCCACCTGCTGAAACCAAGCCATGAAGACAAAGACCCGGCGCCTCTTGCTTCTTGCTCTCCTGCTTCTTTCCGGAAGCCTGTCTTTTGCACAATGGCAATGGCGGAATCGTCGAAACAGCGAGGGGCCGATCTATTGGACCGAAGGTGGTCAGGCAGTGGATGTGCGGACGGTGACGACTGCCCGCGAGATTGCGTCGCACAGTACGGACACCCCGGAATGGACGAATCCGCCCGGCTTTTCGCACGACGTCTTTACCTTCGTCCGGATCATTCGCGATCGTGATCCGGAGGGTTCGCCGACGGCGGGTAGCTGGATCACTGACTATCCGGACAGTGATCTCAATCTGTCCTATCGTCTGCAGCAGATGACCTCGATCAAGGTCGATCCCAATGGCCGGATCCTGCGGCTGACGGATAAGGCGCTCTATAACTATCCATTTATCTACATGGTCGAGCCCGGCGCGCTGCAACTCCGGGACGAAGAGGTGGAGATCTTGAGAAAGTATCTGCTCAATGGTGGCTTTCTCATGGTGGACGATTTTTGGGGGGAATGGCAGTGGGAAGGCTTTGCCGACCAGATCAAGCGAGTCTTTCCGAATCGCGAGTTCGTCGAGTTGCCGATGAGCCATCCGATCTTCCACTGTGTCTTCGACCTGAATGTGGAGAAGAACAAGCTCCAGACGCCGAATGAACGAGCCGGAGCGAGGAGCAGATACACGGGAGTGACCTGGGAGCGGCATCCGACCAAGGACGGCGACATGGAGGAATGTACTGAGATGCATGTGCGCGCGCTCTTCGATGACAAAGGCCGCATTATGATCCTGGCCACCCATAACTGTGACAACGGGGATGGTTGGGAACGGGAAGGTGAGGATGACTTTTTCTTCCACGAATTCTCCGAGAAACGCGCCTTTCCGCTCGGTATCAATATCATCTTCTACGTGATGACTCACTGAGCCATCCGCATCCTTCTTCCATGATTGCCCAGAACACCACTACCGAACCATCCGCGACGCCCGCCGGTGACGCAGAGATCTTCGAACAAATCAAATCGGCGCGTGCCCGCATACTCGCGGAGCTTGGCAAAGCCATCGTCGGTCAGCACGAAGTCATCGAGCAAATCCTCATCGCGCTCTTTGCGGGGGGACATTGCCTGATTACCGGCGCCCCGGGATTGGCCAAGACGCTGGTCGTGAAATCGATTGCGCAGATCTTTCATCTCGGCTTCCGCCGTATCCAGTTCACGCCCGACCTGATGCCGGCCGATATCACTGGCCTGGAAATCCTCCAGGAAACGGACGACGGACGGCGCTTGGTCTTCGTGCCGGGGCCGATCTTCGGCAACATGGTGCTGGCGGATGAAATCAATCGGACGCCCCCAAAGACCCAGGCCGCATTGCTCGAGGCGATGCAGGAATATCAGGTCACCGCCAGCGGCCGGGCGCATAGCTTGCCGGAGCCATTCTTCGTTCTGGCCACGCAGAACCCGATCGAAATGGAGGGCACTTATCCGCTCCCCGAAGCGCAGCTCGATCGTTTCATGTTCAATATCGTCATCGACTACCTGCCGGAAGCCGACGAAGTCGCGGTTATCCAACGCACGACCGCGATGGGCGGAGAAAAGATTCAGCCGCTCTTTTCCGGTTCGGACGTGATGCGGTTTCACGAACTGGTGCGAAAGGTGCCGATCGCGGAAGATCTCGTGCGCTTTGCCGTGCGCCTCGCGGCTGCCTCCCGGCCACGCCAGACGGGGACACCGGAATTCGTGAATAACTGGGTAAACTGGGGCGCCGGCACGCGGGCGGCGCAGAACCTGACCCTGGGCGCCAAAGCGCGTGCCCTGCTCAATGGCCGCGCCCACGTCACGAAGGAAGACCTCGTCGCCCTCGCCGCACCCGTCCTCCGCCATCGCATTCTCGTAAATTATCGGGCCGAAGCGGAAGGCGTCGGTGTGGAGCAGGTCATCACAAAATTGGTGGAAGTTGTGAAGTAAGCGGCCATGAGAGGTCCATGCTCAACTTTACTTAGTAATTCGCCACTCACCGCGAGGGACGGGCTTCCATGAGCGCGACCCGCCCCGGTTCGGCAAATGCCTCGCTCCTGGATCCTGCGGCGCTCATGGCCATCCGCAATCTGGAACTGCGGGCGCGGACCGTTGTACAGGGCCTCTGGCATGGCTTGCATCGCAGTCCTTATCATGGATTTAGCGTCGAGTTCACGGAGTACCGTCCTTATGCGGAAGGGGACGATCCACGTTATCTCGACTGGCGGCTCGTGGCGCGAAGTGACCGCTATTACATCAAGAAGTTCGAGGACGAAACGAATCTCCGTTGCCATCTGCTCATCGATAACAGCCGGTCGATGACCTTCGGTTCGCGTGGTTATACGAAGGCGGAATACGCCAATACCTTCGCCGCCACGCTGGCTTACTTTCTCAGCAAGCAAGGGGACGCTGTTGGCTTGCTGACCTTTGATGAAGCGGTCCGCGAATATCTGCCCGCCCGGAATCGCCCGGGGCATTTGCGGCAGCTTATGCTCGCCCTTGAGAACCCAGCGGGAGGCAAGGCGACCGACCTGATCGCCCCGCTGCGGAGGATGTCGGAACTGATGCGCCGCCGCGGCATGATCGTTCTGGCGAGTGATTTGCTCGCCCCGATTTCCGCGCTCGAAACGAGCCTGGGAACTCTCACGGCGAGTGGACACGAGGTGCTGGTCTTTCAGGTACTCGACCCGGCAGAGCTGGCCTTTTCCTTTGAGACGCCGTCCCGCTTTGTCGATCTCGAGACCGGGCGCGATGTATTTCTCGATCCGGCCCTCGCCCGGGCTGAATATCAGCGCAAATTCGAAGCCCACTCCGCGGAAGTGCGAGCGATCTGCGATCGGCTCGGCATCAGCTTCGAGCGCGTGGTGACCGATCGGCCGCTGGAACTGGTGCTCTACGATTTCCTGAAGATGCGGCAGCAACTCGGAAAGATTGTGCTCCGAAGGAGAAAGGCTGCATGAACTTCCTCGCTCCATTGTTCTTTCTCGGCGCATTGGCCGTTGTCGGGCCGATCCTGTTTCATCTCATCCGCCGAACGACCCGCGAGGTGACGCCGTTTAGTTCGCTGCTCTTTCTCCAGCCGACCCCGCCGCGCGTCACCCGTCGCAGCCGGCTTGAGAATTTCTGGTTGCTCCTGTTGCGTTGCCTCGTGATCGCCGCGTTGGCGGCAGCCTTTGCTCGGCCTCTCTTCCGCAAGGCGGCGGACGCCGCAGCGGCCAAGGCCGGTGAAGGACGAAGGATCGCGATTCTGCTCGATACCAGTGCCAGCATGCGCCGCGGCAAACTGTGGGAAGAAGCCACCCGCCATGCGCGCGAGCTCCTTCACTCCGCGGCGCCGGGGGACGAATTTGCGGTGCTGGCTTTCGATCATCGAGTCCGCACGGTTTTGGGCTTCGATGAATGGCGTCAGTTGCCGCTTGATACTCGCACCGCGACTGGTGAAGCCCGAATTGCCGCGCTCACACCGAGTTGGGGAAATACGCGCCTGGACACGGCACTGACCACGGCGGGAGAGTTGTTGGCGGAGTCGTCGCAAGGCGCAGTGCGGCCAGGCAAGATCATCGTCATTAGCGATCTCCAGGAAGGCTCCCGTCTCGATGGTCTGCAGGCGTACGAATGGCCGAAAAATGTCTCGGTGGATTTGTTTCCATTGAAGGCCGATTCGCGAAACGCCGGAATCCAATGGCTCTCGGAATCGGAAGAGACACAGAAGAGCACGGCGGAAAGCGCGCCGATCCGTGTACGCGTGAGCAATTCCGCGGACTCTCGGAACGAGCAGTTGCGAGTGGAGTGGCGGGCCGCAAATGGAGCACCTCGACATTCGTCGGGCGTGAATCTCTATGTGCCGGCGGGCCAATCGCGCGTCGTCAAACCGCCGGAACCTCCGCCCGGCGCGACCGAGTTAGTGCTAACTGGGGATGCTTCCGATTTAGATAACCATCTTTTTGTCCTGCCGCCGAAACCAATGTCTCTGCCCGTCTTGTTTGCCGGCAAGGATGCAGCCGAAGATACGCAAGGGTTGCTCTATTACTTACAGCGGGCTTTTCCCAAGACTTCCCGGCAGAGCGTGGAGATCGTCACGCCGAATGGCGACGGCGTTGTGCAGACCGTCCCGGGTAGTGAACTCCAACTCGCGGTAATGGGAGAGGCCATATCCGAACCCGCGCTTCATTCGATTCGCGAACTGGTGCAAGGCGGCCGGATCGCCATCGTCCCGCTTACCTCGGCCGAAGAAGGTGCTCGTCTCGCCGCGCTCCTCGGTGTTCCTTCGGTGCAGCTGGAAGAGGCGACGGTGAAGGATTACGCGTTGCTCGCGCAGATCGACTTTACGCATCCGCTCTTCGCGCCTTTCGCCGATCCGCGCTTTAGCGATTTTACGAAGATCCATTTTTGGAAACATCGGCGGATCGATATGTCGACGCTGTCTGGTGCGCGCACGATTGCATCTTTCGACGACGGCGCTCCTGCCATCGTTCAGGTGCCGCTCGGCAAGGGCAGTGTGGTGCTCCTGGCTTCGAGTTGGAAACCCGTGGATAGCCAGTTGGCGCTCTCTTCGAAGTTTTTGCCGCTTTTGCAGGCGCTGCTGGAGCAGAGCAGCGATCAGCCGATGCAGCGGGCGCAATATTTCATCGGTGAAGAGGTTTCACTGCCCGCCAGCACGGCCGCGCAATCGGTGCTCGAGCCGGACGGCACGGTGGCCTCTGTCGCACCAGGGACTCCATTTACCGGTACGGAGCAGCCAGGCATTTACACTGTACAGCCGGGCGGCCGCCGTTTTGTTGTGAATCTCGCGCCCGAGGAGAGCCGGATGATTCTGCTCGCTCCGGAGCGGCTGGCCGGTTTGGGTGTCCCGCTAAGTTCCACTTCGGAAATCCCACCGGCTATCGCTGCTGAACGTCTTACCCAGGCGCAGGCAGCGGAGATCGAGAGCCGGCAAAAGCTCTGGCGCTGGCTCCTTGCCGGAGCGCTCGGCGCCTTATTGCTCGAAACTTTGATCGCCGCCAGACTTACCCGTCGTCTTACTCAACCCCAGCCCTCGCACATATGATCGCTCCGCTGCTCAAAAGTGCTCTCGAACCTGTTGTCCAACGGCGCCGCCGGCTACGCTTCGTCGATGTTCTGTCCATTTGGTGGGTGGTGATTGCCGTCGCCGGGGGAGGATTCCTCATTGCCGGGCAAGCCACTTCATCACACATGCTCAGCCTGGCCGCCTTCGCGATTCTCGGCGCGTGGATTTTGAAAATCTGCGTGGCGCGTTGGGAGCCGAATTATCGCGAAATCGCCCGCCGCATTGAAGCACGGCATCCGGAACTGCACGCGCTGCTTGTGACCGCTGTGGAGCAACAGCCGGATCCTGCGACCGGCAAGCTGCACTACTTACAACAAGTCGTCCTGGCCGATGCGATCCGCAAGACGCGCGAGCACCAATGGCTCGATGCCATTTCGAGTTGGCGTTGGCTGGGCGCCGGCATGCTGCAGTGCCTTGCGCTGGCTGCGCTCATTGTGGTTCTTGGCGGATTTGAATTGCCCCGCTTCGGATCGCACGCTGCCACCCCATTGGCTTCCGCCGCGAAGAAGGAGACTGTTGAAGTCACTCCTGGCGATGCCTCGGTCGAACGCGGCAGTGTTCTCGTCGTGCTGGCGAAATTTCAGGGGACAGTGCCCGGAGAAGCGTCTCTCGTGATACAACCCGAGAATCAGCCCCTGCAGCGAATGCCGCTGGCGAAAAGCCTGAAGGATCCGGTCTTTGGCGCGAGCCTTCCAGAGGTAGCGTCGGCCCTGAAATACCACGTCGAGTATCAAGGTAAGTCGACGCGCGATTTTACCGTGACGGTTTTTGAGCATCCGCGAATGGATCGGGCCGACGCCACGCTGCATTATCCGGAGTACACACAGCTTCCGGATAAGTCCGTGCCCGATACCCGGCGAGTCAGTGCGGTGGAAGGGACAAAGCTCGATGTGAAATTCGCGCTGAATAAGCCGGTGCAGACGGCCGTGCTCGTCGCGAAGGATGGCCAGCAGATTCCCCTTACCGTTGATTCCGGAAAAGCCGAGGCGGCCTTGCGCGACTTCCCGATTCGCAAGAGCCAGTCATACGAAGTGAAACTGACCGATGCCGAGGGACGGACCAACAAGGTGCCCGCGCAGTTCATCGTCGACGCTTTGCCTAACCGCCGGCCGGAGCTGAAATTCGCCATGCCCAAAGGAGATCGCCGCGTATCGCCGGTCGAAGAAGTGGGATTCCGCGGTGAGGTTTGGGATGACATGGGAATCAAACGTTATGGTTTGTCCTTCAACGTCGCGGGGAGCGGTGAAAAGGAGATCGAGTTGGGGAGTAACACGCGTGCCGATGAACGGCGGGAGTTTTCTCATCTGCTCAAGCTGGAAGAGCTCGGGGTGAAGCCGGATGAACTGATTTCCTGGTATCTTTGGGCTGAAGATATCGGACCTGATGGCAAGCCACGCCGCACCGCGACGGATATGTATTTTGGCGAGGTGCGGCCGTTTGAAGAGATCTATCGGGCGTCGAATGCCAGCCAGAGTGAGCAGGAGGAGCAGCAACGCCAGCAACAGCAGCAAGGTGGCGGGCAGGGTGAGCAGGCCGAAAAGCTGGCGCAGATGCAGAAGCAGATCATCGTCGCGACGTGGAATCTGAAACGGGCCGAAGATGGTTTGGAAAAGCCGGATGAGAAGTATTTGAAAGACGAACCGGTGGTGAAGAACTCGCAGGAGGACGCGCTCACGCAGGTCAAATCGATGGCGGAAAAGCTCGAGGATCCGAAATCAATCGCGCTCGTCGATGCCGTAAAAACGCAGATGGAAGCCGCACGAGATCGGCTCGGCGAAGCTGCGGAATCGACCGCGCCGCTGCCGGCAGCCCTGGCGTCGGAACAATCCGCATACAATGCGCTGCTCAAACTTTCGGCTCACGAGTTCGAGGTTACGCGCAGCCGCAACCGGCAGCAGCAGGGCCGTCAGGCGCGGGCGAATCAGCAGCAGCTCGACGAACTGGAAATGAAGGATGAGAAGCAACGGTATGAGACCCAGCGGGAAGCCGCGCCGCAGCAGAATCAGCAGCAGCGGGAGCAACTGGCGATTCTCAATCGGCTGAAGGAACTCGCCCAACGCCAGCAGGACATCAATGAGCGGATCAAGGAATTGCAGGCGGCGCTCCAGGCGGCGAAGACGCCGAAAGAACAGGAGGATCTCCAGCAGCAGCTCAAGCGGCTGCGCGATCAGGAGCAGCAGATGCTGGCTGATCTCGACGAAAGCCGGCAACGGATGGAGCAGTCTCCGCAGCAGGCTCAGCTTTCTGAAGAACGCCGCAAGCTGGACCAAACACGCAGCGAAGCGCAGCAGGCCGCCGAAGCAATGGAACGCAACGCTGCGTCGCAGGCGCTCGCCAGCGGAACGCGCGCCGCACGGCAGCTTCAGGAAATGCGCGATGACTTGCGCAAGAAGAGCACGGGGCAATTCAACGATGAAATGCGCGAGATGCGTTCCAACGCACGAGAACTCGCGCAAAAGGAAGAAGAGATTGCCAGGGCGATGGAGGAGATGGATGGAAAACAGGCGCGGCCGAGTCTCGAAGGTGACGGCAAACGCGAAGAAATCGCCGAACAGCTCGATAAACAGAAGGAACAGCTGGCCGGTCTTTCCGAGCAGATGAAGCGCGTGAGCGAAGAAGCTGAAGCCGCCGAACCGTTGCTATCTAAGGAGCTCTACGACACGCTCCGTAAATCAGCCCAGGCCGGCACCGACCAGAAACTGCAAGCCGCCCACCTTCTCGCCGGCCACGGAGATCCCGCGCAGGCCAGAAGAGTGGAAGAACAAGCCCGTCGCGATGTGGAGGACGTAAAAACCGGAGTGGAACGCGCTGCGGAGAGCGTTCTGGGAAATGAAGAGGAGTCGCTCCGCCAGGCTCGTTCGGAACTGGACACGCTCGCCCGACAACTTGAACGCGAGATCCAGCAGGCCCGCCCCGATCTGGCGCAAAACAATCAACGGCAGGGTCGACAGGCCCAAGCCGAAAATGGCCAACCCGGTGAGCAAAGCGCCCGCACAGGTCAACGCAACCGGGGCGGTGAGCAGCGTGATGAAGGCCAGGGAGAACAAGCTCAACAGGACAGACAGCAAGGTGAACGAACCTCGCAAAACGGTAATGCGAACGCGCAAAGCCGTGAAGGGCGAGGACAGCGCACCGCCCAGCGCGGTGAAGGCCAAGATAACAGAGAGCAACCGAGCTCCAACGAACCCCAGGCGGGCGGACAACAAGGCGAACAAGCCCAAAACGGCGACCCAAACGCCCAAAATCGTGAAGGGCGCGGCCAACGCACGGCTCAACGTGGCGAAGGTCGCCAAGGCAATGGAAAGCAACCTGGCTCCGATGAAGCCCAGCCAGACGACCAGCGGGGCGAACAAGCCGCCCAAAATGGCAACGCAAACGGCCGTAGCCAACGCACGGCCCAACGCGGCGAAGGCCGCCAGGGCAACGGAGAGCGGCCCAACTCTGACGAAGCTCAACCAGACGGCCAGCCAGGCGAACAGACTGCGCAAAACGGCAACGCGAACGCCCAAAATCGCAACGGTCGCGGTCAGCGCACGGCCCAACGTGGAGAAGGTCGCCAGGGCAACGGAGAGCAACCCGGCTCAGAGGGAGCTCAACCGGATGGCCAACCAGGCGAACAAACCGCCCAAAACGGCAACGGCAGCCCCCAGCGCGGCCAAACGCAACGTCCATCCAGTCCACAAAGTCCATCCCCCGACGGCCAGCAAACCGGCGCCCAGACCGCCCAAGCCGGCCGGGGAGATCGCCAAGCCACTGCCGTCGACCTCTCCCGCAATGCCAGCGCATCCGCTGAAGGCGGCGATGGCGCGGGCGGCGGCGCAAACCCCATCACAGGCGGCGGTTTCGTCGACTGGTCCGACCGGCTCCGCAATGTCGAGGAAATGCTCGACTCCCCGCAATTACGCGGCGAAGCCGCGCGCATCCGCGAACTGGCCAAGGGCGTCCGTGTCGAGTTCAAGCGCCACGCGACCCAACCGGATTGGGATTCCGTGAAAGTGAAGATCGGGAACCCTCTCGCCGAACTCCGGGACCGCATCACCGAAGAGCTCGCTCGCCGCGACACCCAGCAAAACATTGTGCCCATTGATCGTGATCCCGTTCCGCCGAAGTACGCGGAGCGTGTCCGCACCTACTACGAGGAACTTGGCCGCGGGAAATAAGCATGAAGATCTTCCACACGCTGCATTTCATTTCGCTGGGCGTTCTCACAATCGGTTCCGGGCTATTTTCTCAAAGGAGGCTGAGACGGATTCTATAATGGCCGTTGCGACGTTGGTCCTCACGAACCCTGGGGCGCTTTGGCCGGCCTGTGCAGCGTTGGCCGTCGCGCTTGCGATCCTGGTCTGGGGCTACGCGCGCACGCCAGCGCCTCAGTCTCTGCGCCTCATTTGCGCGGCCCTCAAGTTTGCCGGCATTGCCGCGTTGCTGGCCTGTTTTCTCGAGCCTGCGTGGTCCGGACAGCGCGCCAAACCCGGCGCGAATCTTTTCGCGGTGGTGGTGGATAACAGCCAGAGCATGACTTTGCGATCGAAGGGCCAGCCTTCGCGAGGCGAGACGTTACGGCAGCGATTGAGCGGGCCAGATAGTGTGTGGCGGATGAAGCTCGGCGAAGATTTCACCGTCCGAAATTATCTGGCCGATACCCGTCTCCAGCCCACCGAAGACTTTCGCGAGCTTTCGTTTGAAGGTCACGGTTCGGCGCTGGGCCGGTCCCTTGGAAATCTCGCGGAGCGCTATCGTGGACAGCCCCTGGCCGGTGTGCTCTTGCTAACCGACGGTGCCGTCCCGGATCTCGATCACGTCGACCTGACTGGATTGCCGCCAGTATATCCGGTGCTCTTTGAGGATCCGGCCCCGCTCCGGGATCTTTCCATCATGGGCACCACCGTGACCCAGACTTCCTTTGAAGACGCGCCAGTGACGGTGCTGGCGGAAGTATCATCGACTGGCTTTGCCGGTGAAGAGATCGTCGCCAAACTCTTTGCGCTCGACTCGGACAAACCCGACGCCAAGTCAAAGCCGGTGGCCGAGCAAACGGTCGCGGCGCCGGAAGATGGCGGAAAAGTGGTCTTTCGGTTCCAGCTTCGTCCGGAGAAAACCGGCGTGCTGTTCTACCGCGTGCGCGTGATGGCGAAGAAAGAATGGGACGCGGCGCCGGAGGCAAGCCAGGAAGCGACTCTGGCCAACAACGAAACCATTGTGACCGTCGATCGCGGCTCCGGACCGCACCGCGTGCTCTATGTCTGTGGGCGCCCGAATTGGGAATATAAGTTTCTTCATCGGGCGATCGAAGGGGATGACCAGACACAGCTCGTCGGCCTCATCCGAATCGCGAAACGGGAAGCGAAGTTCGAGTTTCGCGGACGTGCCGGAGAATCGAGTAATCCGCTCTTCCGGGGCTTTGGTAATCAATCGAAAGACGAGATCGAGCAATACGACCAGCCGGTGTTGGTCCGCATGGACACGCAGGATGAATTCGAACTGCGCGATGGTTTTCCCAAGACACCCGAGGAACTCTATAAGTATCGCGCGATCATTGTCGGCGATCTCGAAGCCGCATTTTTTACTCCGGATCAGATGAGCCTGCTCCAGCGTTTTGTCAGTGAGCGCGGTGGTGGTTTCCTTATGCTGGGCGGAATGGAGTCATTCGGAGAAGGCGGTTTCGCGCGTACGGCCATCGGCGATATGTTGCCGGTCTATCTCGATAAGCCGCCTGTCGCGCCGCAGGGAGAATTGCATCTCTCACTCACTCGAGAAGGATGGCTGCAACCATGGGCGCGTTTGCGGGACAATGAACGGGACGAAACCAGTCGCATCTCGGTGCTTCCGACGGTCGATGTCTTCAATCAGGCGCGCGAAGCGAAGCCCGCCGCCACTGTGGTGGCAACGGCCAGCGATGGAAAGAATGTGTATCCGGCATTAGTGACGCAGCATTTCGGACGCGGTCGCACCGCCGCACTGCTCGCCGGTGACTTCTGGCACACGGGCCTCGGTGACGAAGAGCGGCAGAAAGATTTGCAAAAGGCGTGGCGGCAGATCGTGCGCTGGCTGGTGGCGGACGTTCCCGACGCGATCGAACTCCGCGCTGATCCGGAGCCGGGGAGTGAAAGCGTGCGCTTGCGCGTGCGGGCACGTGATGAGCGATTCGAGCCGATCGACAATGCAATCGTGGCTTTCAAGGTGACGCCACTGGGAGCGGCACAGCCTGTTTCCATCACGGCGGAAGCGTCTTCTTCCGAGCCCGGCCTCTACGAGGCTACTTATGTGCCGCATGATAGCAACGGCTATCGGGTCGAAGCCAGCGTGGCGAAGGAAAGCGGCGCTGCGGCTGGGTTGGCGCGCGCCGGGTGGAGTACCGATCTGACGGGCGCGGAATTTCGAACGATTGCCGCGAATCGCAGCTTGATGGAGACACTCGCCAGCAAGACCGGCGGCGAAGTGCTCACTCCGTCGCAACTCGACGGATGGGTTCGAGGTCTTCCAGCGAAACACGCACCGGTGACGGAGAATTGGACACGCCCACTGTGGCACACACCCGCCATGCTGCTCTTCACTTTGGCTTGTTTCATTGCCGAATGGGGCATCCGCCGATGGAAAGGACTCGCATGATTTCCCGTATCTCAACGCTAGCGCTGCTTTTGTTCGCCGCGTTCTTGTGTGGCTCTCTTGCGGAAGAGCCCATGGCGAAACGCACTTCCATGATCCTGTGTGTGGGCGTGGGCGGAACCCCGGATTACGCCGAAGCCTTTTCGAGTTGGGCCGTAAATTGGCAACGTGCCGCGGAAGCGGCAGGAGCGGGGCTTGTCAGCATCGGCCTCGATGCGGATTCCGACACCGATCTGGATAAGCTGCGGGCGGCCTTGAAATCGGAGCCGAAGGAGGGAACGGAGCCTCTTTGGCTTGTCATGCTTGGCCACGGAACCTTCGATGGCCATGAACCGAAATTTAACCTGCGCGGAACCGATCTCGGGGTAAGCGAATTGGCCGGTCTGCTTCAGCCGTTCAATCGTCCGGTGGTGATCGTCGCCGCCTTTTCCTCGAGCGGTGCATTTCTGACGCCTCTGTCCAAGCGGGGTCGGATCATCGTGACGGCGACACGGAGCGGCGCGGAAAACAACTTTGCCCGCTTGGGTAAATACCTGTCCGAGGCCATCGCGGATCCCACCGCGGACCTTGATCACGATGGGCAGACCTCGTTACTTGAAGCATGGCTGGGTGCCGCACGGAAGGTCGCTGATTTCTACAAAACCGAAGGCCGACTCGCGACGGAGCATTCACTGCTCGATGACAACGGCGACAAGCACGGCACGCCCGCTGATTGGTTCAGTGGTTTGAAAGTCGTGAAAAAAACCTCTGATGGCAGTGCACCTGATGGGATGCGAGCGCACCAGATTCATCTGCTGCCCAGTGAAGCGGAGCGTGAGTTGCCACCAGATCTCCGTGCCAAGCGCGACGGCCTGGAGCTCGAACTGGCCGACCTCCGCGCGAAAAAGGCCGCGATGAAAGAGGACGAATACTTCACGCAACTGGAAGCCATCCTGCGACGCATCGCGGCCATCTATCACGACCCCGGGAAATCGTGACGCCCCGTTCGAAAAGGATGAGGCGCTTCCCATGGGTCCCATCCGTCCTATAAAGTCCTATTACACAGCCGCGTAACTCCGGCACCCCGCTCTACTCCGAAAACCGTGGCTTCCGCCCTTCGTCGGCGTCATGCAGATCCACCCAAGTGACAATGTCGTCACGCTGTCCGAAGCCATAGCGTTCCTTCTCCGCCTGAAGCCCTTCCCCGCCTTCATCACGCCAGCCTCGCTTGATGAGAAATTGATTCCACACCAGGATTTGTTCGGCGTTGGGGCGGGACCGATTGGCAAAGCAGGCGTCGAAAACTTCCTCGTTCGTTTTGCCCTCCAGCGTCCATTTCGTGATCTGATCGTAGTCGAGCGCCCAGAAACGGCATAACCGCGCATCAAAACTTGTCTGATCTGAAAACCCCAGATTGTAACCTTCAGGAAGCACTCCTTTATGATGGAGCCGGATCTTATCGAGCATCCGTGCAAAGAAAAACATGCCGTAAGTCTCTACGTAATCGCTGCAGGGAGTTTGATTCATAGCGGCCCGATTTGAATCCGGCGAGAGACGCGGCGCAAGTGGCAAGGGAATTGGCGGTTCATTTTTAACGCAAAGGCCGCGAAGCCCGCAAAGGCTCGCAAAGGTCATTACCAAAGTTGGGATAGTGTAACAGAGCTCCCGTTCTTGCCGGTAGATGCCCTGCCGTGCTTCTTATGTCACAAGAGCCAGGTGAAGAGTCTCGGCTTTTCCGTGTCGTCCTGACAGATTCCGCGAATCGCATTTCCCATGAGAACGCCCTTCCTGCCCACCCTGTGCGCGGTTGCTCTTTCGCTGCTTCCCGCCGGCTTCGCCAGAGCCGATGAAGCCGCCTCGCTCCGCGCTTTGTTTGCCACGGAATGGGAATACACCATGGAACAAAGTCCGACGTGGGCGTCTTCGCTGGGCGACCGGCGCTGGAATGACCGCTGGTCAGATCTTCGCGTGGAGCACCTGGAGCAGCAGGCAGAGCACGATCGCGGATACCTCAAGAAACTCGAAGCCTTCAATCGCGCGAAGCTGCCGCCGGAGGAGCGGGTCAATCTCGACCTCGCTAAATATCAGGCGCAACTCGCGATTGATGACTACGCCCAGCGGCTCTGGACGCTGCCAGTCAATCAGCGGGAAGGCGTGCAACTCATCGATGAATTCGGAGATTCGCTCCGATTTGAAACGCTGAAAGATTACGAAGATTGGATTGCCCGGCTTCGCTCGTTGCCCGAACTGATCGAACAAACCACCGCGCTTATGCGGCTCGGAATTGCCGAAAAGCGAACGCATGCCCGTGCCGTCCTGGCGGGAGTCCCGGCACAGATTGGCAAACAACTCGTGGATAAGCCGGAGGAAAGCGCTTTCTTTAAGCCATTCCAAAAATATCCCGCGAACATCGCATCAGCGGACCGGGAGCGCCTGACCTCGGCCGCGAAAGAGGCCATCGCACAGTCAGTCGTTCCGGCTTATCGCCGTTTTCAGGAGTTCTTTAATAAAGAGTATCTCCCGGCCTGTACCGAAGCAGTCGGCGCCTGGCAGTGGCCGGATGGAAACGCGGCTTACGCCTTTCTCGCCCGGAAATATACGACCACCAATATGACCCCGGAAGAGATCCATCAGCTTGGATTGCGCGAGGTTGAGCGGATCACCGGTGAGATGCAGCAAGTCATGGATCGCGTCGGCTGGAAGGGGACCCGGCAGGAGTTCTTCGATCACTTGCGGCATGATCCGCAGTTTTATTACAAGACGCCGGAGGAACTGCTCGAAGCTTACCGGGCGCAGTCCAAGATCATCGATCCGACCTTGGTAAAACTCTTCAAGACGCTTCCGAGGATTCCCTATGGTGTCGAACCGATCCCGGCGAAATCAGCCCCAAATACCACGGCGGCTTACTACCGGCCGCTGGCGGCGGATGGCTCACGCGCCGGTACATTCTTCGTCAATCTTTACCGGCCGCAGATGCGTCCGAAGTACGAGATGATGGCATTGGCTTTGCATGAGTCTGTCCCGGGTCATCACTTCCAATTTGCGCTGGCCTTTGAGCAAACCGGCCTGCCAAATTTCCGCCGGTACGGAGGCGAGGGAAGTTACACGGCCTTCATCGAAGGTTGGGCGCTCTACTCTGAATCGCTCGGGGACGAACTTGGACTCTATGAAGATCCCTATGCCAAGTTCGGGCAATTGACTTATGAAATCTGGCGGGCGTGCCGGCTTGTCGTGGATACTGGCATCCATGCGAAGCACTGGACCCGTCAGCAGGCGATCGACTATCTGCTCGATCATAGTGCCAAGACAGAGCTCGACGTGGAAAATGAGATCGATCGCTATATCTCCTGGCCGGGACAGGCGCTCGGTTACAAGATAGGAGAACTGAAAATCAAGGAACTCAGAGCCCGCGCGAAAGCAAAGTTGGGAGATAAGTTTGACGTGCGAGACTTTCACGATGTCGTCCTGAAAAATGGGGCGCTGCCGCTGGAGGTCCTGGAACGGAACGTGGATGACTGGATCAAAGGCCCGGCTTGATTGGACTTTGTCTAATTCCTTAACGCCAAGATCGCAAAGGCACGCAAAGAAAAGATGATGTGACAGGATGGCCTCGTGCGCTCCATCTTAGTTTCTCCTTTCTTTGCGAACCTTTGCGCTCTTGGCGGCCTTTGCGTTAAAAAATCAGGCGTCCATCCCACACCAGTTTTGCATCGACGCCCGGTCTGAAATCGCCTTCGCTTCCGTCCCCTCTTCCTGCGTTTATGAAATTTGGCATCTGCAACGAAATCTTCGAAGGTTGGGACATCGACCGTGTCTTCACCTACGCCGCGCAAATCGGTTACGATTTTGTGGAGATTGCCCCATTCACCCTCGCGTCCGATGTGACAGACATCTCCAGCCTGCAGCGCGCGACGATTCGCGAGAATGCGCTTCGCTCGGGGATTGGAATCTCCGGTCTGCACTGGGTGCTCGTGAAAACAGAAGGATTGCACCTAACGTCGCCCGGCGAAGCGGTGCGCAAGCGGACTTCCCGATACTTCGAAGAGCTCGTGGAATGTTGTGCGGATCTTGGCGGAACACGAATCATTCTCGGCTCTCCCAAGCAGCGGAATGTGGGAGAGGGGGCCGCTTACGAGCAGGCTTGGAGTTGGGCACAATCCACGCTTCGCGATGCCGTGAAACGCGCGGAGGACCGCAATGTAGTCATCTGTTTTGAGCCACTCGGACCGGCGGAAACCAATTTTGTGAATACGGCGGCGGAAGGCGTGCGCTTTGCCCGCGAGTTTGCCAGTCCGGCGATGTCGATCATCCTCGATGTGAAGGCCATGAGCACGGAGGGGAAACCAGTTCCGGACACGATTCGGGAATGTGCGGGCCAATTTGCCTATTTCCATGCGAACGACCCAAATTTGAAAGGTCCCGGTTTCGGAGAAACGGATTTCCAACCGATCGCCAAAGCGGTTCAGGAAACTGGCTACGATGGGATCGTGTCCGTGGAAGTCTTCGATTTCACCGAGGGACCCGAAACGATCGCCACACAGAGCCTCGCCTGCCTCCGCCAGGTTTTCGGGAAGAGCTGATTTTTCCGAACCGAGCCCGGCTTATTGCCAGAGCCGAGCGGCTTCTGCCACGGCCAGCATTTGCCGGGCACCCAGGATCACCGACTCAAGAGGGGCTTCCGGCATCCGCACGGGAAGCTCGAGCGTGTACGAGAGGCGATAGGCCATCCCTGGAATCAGCGCGCCTCCGCCGGTGAGAACGACACCGCTTTCGACGATCTCCGCACCACATCGCGGATCGAGCGATTGCACGAACTGAAAGGCCGCTTCGAGCGCCGCATCGGTGACGCGTGAGATCGCCTTCGCAATGATCGAAGAGCGGATGGCATGTTTCCGAGGTACGGCGTCGCGGGCAGCGATGGCGGTTGCCAGCACCATACTGGAGACAGGCGGTTGCGCATTGGGCAGGCCGACATGCCGCAGGAGACGCTCCGCTTCATCCTCATCAAGCCGCATCCCCGTCTGGGTTGCCACCGCCTCCATCACCGCTTCACGAATGGCGTAACATCCGCCACGTACGGTCCGCGAGGAAATGATCTGTCCTTCACAGATAACCGCGCAATCCATGACCCCCTCGCCAAAATCCACGACGAGAGAGGCATGCTGGGCGGCGATATCCACTTCGGCGCCAATGGCTGCAGCGAGAGGCTCCGGTGCGATAAAAACTTCTTCCGCTCCGGCAAGCCTGATCGCCTGCCGCAAATCTTCCCGTTCCGCTTCCGATGCATCGCCCGGCGCGCAGACCAATGCGCGAGTCTTCCGCAAGCCGAGCCGTTGATACCTTCTAAAGAGCCCGCGAAGGATCTCCGCGGCAACCTCGGCATTGACCACGACCCCGTTATGCAAAGCTGGACACGCGCCGATACGGGCCGGACGCTGCACGAAGCCGGGCGTACGAATCGCGCCGACCCGTGCAACAGCCGTGCCCAGATCGATGGCTAGATCCGGATTGCGGAGCATGCGCAATAGAGGCATTGCCAAGCGGTTATGACAAGAATGATTGTTTGGTAAAAGGGATATTCACCCTTTCGTGAACGATTTTTTACCGATTGTAACCTGGAAACTATGAAATTTCGTATAATTGGCCGGTTGTTATGGGGCTTTTAAACGGTTGCGAATCGTGAGTTGAACGCTCGCCGGGCGCCTAATAAGCCGCTTTCAGGCCCAATAGTTCGAAACTTCGCAATCTTTTGGACCTTTTCCTGTGTGCTCAATCCGCAAGTTCTTGAGGGCCGGAAGCTTAGTAATCGGCGATTTTTCGCCATTCGAAGCTTCGATACCGCTTGGGTAAGTGGAATCCGGTCCCGAAATCGCTATAGGCAGTATCTACCTTCGACGCCCGCTGGCAGGCCGTTGCCCTTTTGAAGGCCGCGCGTCCGAGCGGGCTCCGCCGGAACGCCGATCGGGTCCGCGATTACCTTGCGACCGCCGGTCTCCTTGTGGCCGCCGATCGTCGCCTCGGCCAGGCGGACGCCGTTCAGGGCGTGATGGTTGTTCGGGAACGGGCGGTGCCGGTGCGTGATAATCAAATCCTTCCGCCCGTTTCCGAACGATGCCGCGACCAATAAACCGCTCCAGGCTTCGCAGTGCGGACGCATCCTCATGCGTGATGAATGAGATGGCGTCGCCAATCGCCTGTGCCCGGCCGGTTCGCCCGATCCGGTGAACGTAATCTTCCGCGTGGAGGGGGAAGTCGTAATTGATGACGTGCGAGATCCCGTCGACGTCGATTCCCCGAGCGGCGATGTCCGTCGCCACGAGCACCCGGACTTCTCCAGATTTGAACTTCTTCAACGCCTGAAGCCGCTGATTCTGGGAACGATTGGAATGCAGCGTTGCAGTCGTGGTTCCAGTTTGTTCCAGCTTGCGGGCGACGCGGTCCGCGCCGTGTTTCGTCCGGGTGAAAACGAGAACGGTATTCAGTTCTGCGTTTTTCAGGAGATGAGCCAATAACGCCGGTTTCAGATGCTTCGGTACATCGTAGACGAATTGCGCGACCGTCTCCGCCGGATTTGATCTGCGGCCGATTTGCACAGTTTTCGGAGACTTCAGAAACTCGTGCGTGAGCGCTTCGATCTCTTTGGAAAGCGTGGCCGAAAAGAGCAGCGTCTGCCGCTGGCGGGGAAGGCTTTTCACAACCTCGCGAATGGACGGCAGAAAGCCCATGTCCAGCATGCGATCCGCCTCATCGAGAACGAGGAAGGCCAGCTGAGAAAAGCTCGCGTGCCGCTGCCGCATGAGATCGAGCAGCCGGCCAGGTGTCGCGATGACAATATCGGCGCCGGAACGAAGGGCTTCGATTTGCGGACGTTCGCCGACTCCGCCAAAAACCGTGGCGATGCGCAGGCGCATGTGTTTTGCATAGGCCCTCACGTTTTCTTCGATCTGGACGACCAGTTCCCGGGTCGGCGCGAGGACGAGCGCCCGTGTGCCGGGCTTGTTTCCGCCACCGGTCACCCCGTGCAGCTTCGCCAGCATCGGAAGCGTAAATGCGGCGGTCTTTCCAGTGCCCGTCTGGGCGATGCCGATGAGGTCGTGTCCGGCGAGGATTTCCGGAATGGCGGCGGCCTGGATGGGCGTGGGTTCGGTGTACCCGGCTTCCTGGATGGCTTGAACGAGATTGGCCCCAAGGCCGAGTGCGCGAAATGGCATAGAATGAATCCGCCACTATGCGCCGCCTGGATGAGAGCGCACGCTTTCTCTTCCAAAGGCGAAGGAAATCGCCTCTTCGCGTCCTCCGCGACTCGCTTATCGCACGCTCTTTGCCGTTTCGCTGGCCAGAATCACCGGCCACGAAGGATCCTTCAGGACTTCGGGATGCTCCTTCTGATATCGCTGCCGCAAAGCGAGGAAGGCTTTGTTGAAGTCCGATCCAGCGATTCCCAGAGTCGGGTACCGGCGGATCGCTTCCTTTTCCGCCTCGGCAACTGTGGCGACCTGTGGTGACCCTACGACAGGCGCTGCGGGTGCTGCGGGCGCTGCGGGTGTGCCAACCTCCACGGGATTTGCCGGTGCAGGTGGCAGGTCAGCTGTGGTGGGCGTCAAAGGCCTGGCCGTCGTCTGCTTTGTCGACGCCAGGAGATCCGGACGAAAATAGCAACCGATCCCGGCGATGACCGCGAAAAGCCCAATCCAGTGCATCGGAATGAAGAAGAGTGTGTGGGAACGGCGCAGGACGATTTCCTGTCCGGAATCCCGGTCGATCATCACGCGTTCTCCCCGGCCGCGGAGCCACACGCCGACGAGCCAGCAGAGGAGTCCTCCGAGAGCGAGACCAGCGGCCTTTGGCCAGGCATGCTCCTGATAGTAGCCGGCTCCGAAAAACTTGTTGGCGCCGAGTTCCGCGCCAATAAAGCCGGCCGCCAGCAGGAACGGCGTCAAAATGCCCCAACCGGAATAGATAATCATAGTAACGTAAGGGTGGTGAAACGATCCACGGGGCGCGGAGGTAGCTTCGATTGGATGACGACGCAAGCCGGAAAATTTGCAAGCGCACTTAGTCCGGGTCCGTTGCCGGAGATGGATCGGTGGTTCTAAGAAGCCGGGCGTCCGGCCCGTCTGCTTGGAGAATCGCCGCTGTCGCAAAGCAACGAAAACCACTGCCCATCATGTCTTACGCGCAAACTACCTCACCGCCTGGCTTGGCTATTCTATCTGCTCCGGAGCGCTCGCCGGCACACGGGATGGATCCACGGTACTATCAAATCGCGGCGCTCGCCGGACTGCTGATCTATGGGCTGGGATGGCTTGATTTTGAGATCCAGTTGTCTCGTGCCTTGGTCATTCTCGGAAGTGCGTTACTCACGCAATGGATCTGCAGCCGGCTTTGGCGAATGCCCGCATTTGATCCCAGGAGCGCTCTCATTTCAGGGCTTTCTCTTTGTCTCCTGCTCCGCACCAATAGTACCTGGCTGGCTGTGGCGGTTGCCGTGGTTACAGTGAGTAGTAAGTTCATCTTTCGCATTCGCGGAAAGCACCTCTTCAATCCGACAAACTTTGGCATCGTTGTCCTGATGTTAGTGACGGGAGGGCAAATATGGGTTTCGCCCGGGCAATGGGGGAACCCGGCTTTCTTCGCTTTTCTCATGGCATGCCTGGGCGGATTGGTGGTGAACCGCGCGGCGCGTTCGGATGTGACGCTCGCCTGGCTGGCATTTTATCTGGCACTCGTCTTTGGCCGGTCGCTCTGGCTTGGCGAACCAATGACCATCCCTGTGCACCGATTGCAGAGCGGCGGATTGTTACTCTTTGCGTTCTTCATGATTTCCGATCCACGCACGACGCCCAACTCGCGGGCGGGACGGATGATTTTCGCCGCCCTCGTCGCCTATATAGCCTGGTATATTCAGTTCCGGTTATTCCGGACGAACGGTGTGCTCTGGTCCCTGGCGATTTGCAGTCTGTTCGTGCCGATCCTCGACTGGTTGCTGCCCGGCGCCCGGTACTCGTGGAGCACGCCGCGCGGCCCAAAAGAGCGGCCGGGTGATCGGCCAACTCAGGATCCCTCTTTGCCTCTTATGCAGCCAACCCCCGTTGTTTCCTTATCATGAAAGCATCGATCATATTGACCGCCACGCTGGTTCTCACCCAATCGCTCTCGATGGCATTCTGCGGCTTCTATGTCGCGAAGGCGGATTCGAAGCTCTACAACAAAGCCTCGCAAGTGGTGCTCGTGCGCGATGGAGATAAGACAGTTTTGACTATGGCGAACGATTACCGGGGGGATCTCGATGAATTTGCTGTCGTAGTGCCCGTGCCGACGGCTCTGGAGCGTGGCCAGATTCATGTGGGAGACAAGGCGTTGATCGAGCATCTGGATGCCTATTCCGCGCCGCGACTGGTTGAGTATTACGATTCTGACCCGTGCCAGATGGATCTTTTGAGAGACCGCTCTTTCGCACCTGCTGCGGCGGTGACGACCAGAGCTGGCGGCCTCGAACGCGCGGCTGCACTCGGCATCAAGATCGAAGCCCAGTACACGGTCGGGGAGTACGATATCATCATTCTCTCGGCCGAGCAGAGCGACGGCCTGGAAACCTGGCTGAAGGAGAGCGGGTATAAGATTCCAAACGGAGCGGCGCAGGTGTTGGAGAGTTATATCAAGCAGAAGATGCACTTCTTCGTCGCGAAGGTGAATCTCGCCGAACAGTCAAAGCTGGGGTTCACTTATCTGCGTCCGTTGCAGGTGGCCTACGACAGCCCCAAGTTCATGCTCCCGGTACGGCTGGGAACGGTGAATGCCGATGGTCCACAGGATTTGATCGTGTACGCCATCACGCGGAAGGGGCGGGTGGAGACGACGAACTATCGGACCGCGAAAGTGCCGTCGGGAATGGATATCCCGATCTACGTCAAAGACCAGTTTGCCGATTTCTACCGGGCAATGTTTGAGCAGCAGGTGAAAAAGGAAGATATGCGCTGTGTCTTCACGGAGTACTCCTGGGACATGGGATGGTGCGATCCCTGCGCCGCCGATCCCCTTTCCGCGGAAGAACTCCACAAGCTTGGTGTCTTCTGGAAATCGGGTTCGGGCAAGGCTTCCCGGATGCCTTTCCCGCAGGGGCAGCAGGATGTCCATCTCACAAGGCTGCATGTTCGCTATGACCGGGAGCACTTTCCCGAAGACCTCGTTTTTCAGGAGACGGCTGACCGTGAGAACTTTCAGGGGAGATACGTGCTCCGGCATCCGTGGAGCGGAGAGGCAAAATGCGATGCGGCGAAACGCTACCTCGCGGAACTTCCCAAACGGCACGAAGAGGAAGCAAAGACGCTGGCGGGACTTACCGGCTGGGACATCGAAAAGATCCGCGAAAAGATGAACCTCACCGGATCAGCGCCGGAGGAAAGCGGAAGTAAGTGGTGGCAGAAGCTTTGGAAATAGACGGCTGAACGATGGTGGCCGGTCAACCCAGACCAGCCTGGGTAAGTGCGGCGGCAAGCGATGCCTGGCATTTCTTCGCCGCCGCAACCGGGTCGTATCCGGGCTGGTTGAAGACCTGGGCGCTGACCTCTACGACGATAGGCCCGGCATATCCGTGCTGCTGCAAAAGTTTGAAGTAGGCCGGGTAATCAGTCTGGCCCTCGCCGGGGAGTACGAAGTGAAAATTCGGCAGGGCGCCTGTCGAGTCTTTGACGTGAACGAACCGGGTATGCGGCAGCAGCGCGTTAAGACTCTGCTCAAGCGGGATGCCTTCAAGTTGGAAATGACTATAGTCATACGCCACTTGGATCGCTGGGCTTCCGGCTTTCTCAAGCAGCCAAAGCAGTCTTTCGGGGGAATTCACCGCGTTGTTGACGTGCGCTTTGAGGCAGATCACAGCGCGGTGGGCCTCCGCGGTTTCTGCCCAGGAGCGCAGGCTGCCGGCCATGCGATCCTTGAGGGTTTCCCATTCTGCCGGTTTGCCACCGAGAACGGTCTCGATGACCGGTGGTTTCGTCGGGGCGAGGTCGAGGGATAGTTGGGCCGCATCCGCGATGCTTTGCAGATTGGCCGCCTGCGTGGATTCATTTGCCAGCAGGCTTATGTTCAACATCAGGGCAGAGACTTCGAGATTCGTCTCTTTAAGCCGCTGCCGAAGCTTCTCTCGTGCGGCGGCATCGAGCAGTTTTGGTTCGGTCGGATATCCTGGATTGAGGGCCAATTCCACGTTGCTGTAGCCCGTCTCGGAACAGATGCGTAGTGCGTCATCGAGCGGCAAATTCTTCATGCCATAGAGACTGAAGCCGAGCGGGGTGCGGTGCTGTGCTCCAAAGGCGGGGAGTGGAGCGAGCGAAGCCGCCGCGGCGCAAAGTGCGGACTGGAGAAACTGCCGGCGTGAGGGCGTGTGCATGGGGATTTTCGATTGCTATCGGATAAGCGGGTCGCCAGTAAAGAAAGCGAGTTTTGACCTTCTCGTTAGACTTTCCCTCGTTCCTCCTCCTCGAAATGCACAAAGTCCTGATCATCGTTGGCGATGCCACGGAAACGGTGGATACCCTTTACCCCTATTATCGCCTGCAGGAAGACGGCTTCGAACCGGTCGTGGCTGCGCCCGAGAAACGGAAATACCAGATGGTCATGCACGAGGTACGGCCCGGATGGACGATCACCAAGGAGTGGGAAGGATATACTATCGACGCACAGATTACTTTCGCTGACATCAAGCCGGAGGAATATGTTGGCATCTTCTTCAGCGGTGGACGCGCTCCGGAATATATCCGCGAGGATGAGGATCTGCTGCGTGTCACGCGCTGGTTCTTCGCGAATAACAAACCGATTGCCAGCGTCTGTCACGGGGTCGAGATCCCGGCGAGGGCGGGCTGTGTCAAAGGCCGCCGTATGGCGACGGTGGCGAAGTGCAAGTTCGATCTCGAAGTCTGCGGTGGAATCTATGTCGACAAACCCTGCGTAGTGGATGGCAATCTCGTTAGCGGCCGGACGTTTCACGATCATGGGCGTTACATGGGCGCGTGGATGCGGTTATTAAACGAAGAGCGCCAGCGCAGGTCGTAAGTAAGTTGTCAGAGACAAAAAACCAAAACGCGGTTTTGGCAGGGGGTCGGCGGCAGGATAGTGGAAGCGGCGTCCCGCCGCTTGGAAGGCGTCGATTGCAGGTTTCCTGTGAAATTTGTTCCCGGCGCTGAAAACGACTTAATACCAAACATTCAACCGGAAAACGGATTTGAAGGTCGATAGCAGAAGCGCATTGCGCTGCCTTTCCAAGCCGGAGGCTTGACAGAGGATAGCCGGTGCGTCGAAGACCACCGGGAGAAGGGGAGAGAGAAGAGCACCCTGAAAGGTGTGCCAGAAACGCGTTTGCTCGATGGACTGACCAATCTGCCGTCTGCAGCTCTGGCACTCCTTCAGAGTGCATGCGTATAGCTCGGAATTCCGGTGGTCTTTGACGCACCGGCTATCTTCTGCCAAGCCTCCGGCCTGAACGAAGCATGAAACAAATCCAAAAAAAAGGGACAGGGCTTTCGCCCTGTCCCTCTTGGTTGATTCTTATCTAGCAGGATGCCGTTAGGCCTCCATCGGGCCTTTGATGCCGCCCGTCAGTTGCTCTGCTTCCAGAGTGACAGGCTTATAACCACCAATGGCTTTGAAGTATCCCAATAGGCACAGGTAGATGATCGCCATCGCTGCCGGGACAAACGAATCCACCCGCAACGTCTGGCGGTTGCCTTCGACGTTCGAAGCAATCACCGTCTTTTCAGCCGGAGTCTGCTGAGCTTCATCCTTTGCCGTCGCAGCGGCGAGCTTCTGTCCATCAATGCCGGAGACCTCGCTGAAAATCGCCCATTGGCTCGGAGTCGGAGCCTTATATTCCGCGTACACGGCCGGATCTGCCTTCTGCAGGTGTTCGCCGGAGAAACGATCCTTGGCATAGCCCAAACCGGCTGAGCCAATCAGGCCGGCGGACATCATGCCCAAGCCACCCATGATCGAGATCGCGACGGCTCCGCAGCGTGGGAAACGATCGGAAGCCACGGCCAGCATGGTCGGCCAGAAGAAGGTCTTGCCCAAGGCATAGACCGTAAGGGCGACCATCGCCATTCCAAACCCATTGACGTGGCTGACCAAATTCAGACCGATGCAGGCGAGAATTGCGCACACAAACAGAATGCCCACCGGCTTAAGACCGATTTTGTGTTCAATGAAGTGGCCGCAGAAACGGAGGCCGAACATGAGGGCGGAAGTCCACATGAAGAGCCAGGTGCCCTGGCCGGGTTTGAGGATGACGTCTTCGATGTTTTGAATCCACCCGTCTGTGCCGAGTTCCACCGCGCCCACGAGCGTGTGAGTAAAGAACAGAACGAAGAGCAGCGGCACGCCAAGGCTCCAACGGCTCTTGCCGGCGAAAAAGAGCATGACGACGAGGCCGACGCCCTTGGAAATCCATGCCCAGACGTCACCCTTGAAGAATGCTTCGTTTCCGCTGAAGCCACCGAGTAACGGTCCAAGTCCGTCCTTCGTGAACATGAAAATCATGAAGCCGATGATCAGTGCGCCGAGGATGCCGACATCCTTGAGCATTTCTCCGAGGCCCAGACCTTGCGAGGAAGCTTCCGATTTCGGGAACTTTTGCCCGAGGAACATCAGACCGTAGATCACGGATGGAATGAGGAAACAGCCGAGCTGAAACTTCCAACTAGTGGTGCCGAGACCCGTGTGGATCAAAGCGCCGAGAACCATTCCGGCCGGCCATGAAGCGTGCAGAATGTTCAGGTAGTGCGTACGGTTCTTGGGGAACAGTGTCGCGACCAGAGGATTGGCCACCGCCTCGAGCGTACCATTCGCAATGGCGAAGAAGAAGGTGCCGATCCACAGATAGACGAACGCCGTCTTCGTGGACATCCCATCCATTGCCCCGAACGTGATGAGAGCCGAGAGGATGTGAAAGATGAAGGCCGTGGCAACGAGCTTGCCGTAGCCAATCTTGTCGACAATCACGCCGCCAATGATGATGCCGAAGCAGAAGCCGGTGAATCCCGCGCCGCCAATCAGGCCAGTCTCCAGGCCAGTGAAGTTAAAAGCCTTTACCCAATCCGCAAAGATCGCTCCGCGAACCGCGAAGCCGATACCGGCGGCCAGGATGGCCATGAAACCCGCCGCAAGCAGGCGCTTTGCGTTTGGCGCAATGCCTGAGTCAGCGGGATCTGATATTTGATCAATAGTTGTAGTCATTAGGGTCGTGGTTGATGATCTCCATCACGCCTGCATCGACCGATGCTTGTGGGGGGCAGCGCAAGATGTTGGCGGGAGGAAGAAAGGGGATGTGCTTTATAGCGTCCAGGAAGGAAGTTTCACAATCTTTCCACCCTGAAGCGCGCTTTGGTGGGCGCAAAGTCCGACGCAGGTCCAGTTGGCGGATTGCCGGGCATTGGGGAAGCATTCCCGGTCCTCCACCAGCGCGGAGATGAATTCGTGCGCGAGGTGGGGATGGGCCCCCCCGTGGCCGGCGCCCTGCGTAAAGGACAGATGCGTCTTCTTGCCAAGATCGTAGACCCCTTTGGTCGTGAAAGCTTGGATCGGTTTCGGAAGCCGCTTGGCGTAATCCGGCACCTTGACCCGCTTCGGGATCTTCGGCTCCGGCTTTTTCGCCGTGTGAAGAACGGGTTCTTCGCCTTCGATCAAGGCCCATTCAAAAGACTTTTGCGAACCGTAGACATCGATGCTTTCCCGGTACTGCCGCGCCGTATCGAAGAGCGACCGATAGATCCGCGCGGAAAGGTCGGTATCCTTGAATTTGATATGCGCGCTTTCGACGGCGAACGGGGAACCATATTTGCCGATCAGCTCCTCGCGAATCGTACCACTGCCGAAGCAACTCACATATTCAGCGGCAGCGCCAGCCATGGCGGCTACCGGGCCCACGCAATGCGTGGCGTACCACATGGGAGGGAGACCGGGCCAATAGTTCGGCCAGCCGTCCATGTCCTGCTGGTGGCTCGCCTGGAGAAACTGCAGCTTGCCCAGTTCCCCCTTGTCGTAGAGCTCTTTCACGAAGAGGTACTCGCGGCTGTAGACCACCGTCTCCATCATCATGTACTTGAGGCCGGTCTTTTTCACGAGATCCACGATCTTCTTGCAGTTCTCGATCGATGTGGCCATCGGGACGGTGCACGCGACGTGTTTGCCTGCTTTCAGCGCAGCGATCGATTGCTCCGCATGATCCGGAATGGGGGAGTTGATATGGACCGCGTGCACCTCCGGGTCCTCGAGGAGTTCACGATAGTCCGTGTAGCGCTTTTCTATTTCGAAAGCATCGCCGATCGCGTCCAGCTTCTTTCGTGTGCGCTGGCAGATGGCGTACATATTGGCCTGGGGGTGCCGTTGATAGATGGGGATGAATTCGGCACCGAATCCCAAGCCGACGATGGCAACATTGATCTTCTTCTGTTCGGGCATGGAGGGACGGAAAATTGAGCGAGGGGACCTGGCGCGCCGGGCGTCAAGCGGGCGTATGACACCCGCCGGGGTTCATGGTGTCAACGCAGAATTCGGCACGCCGCGCGTTTGGCATCCCTTGCTGGAACGGGAAACGGGAGTGGCTATGGGCCATCAGCTTTGACGATCAGCGCCACGTCGTGACCGGTTTTCGAAAGCGGATCGTTGGCGTTGTGGTCCGCTGTATAACTAAGGGCGAAGCGGTGTCCATCGACCGTGATCTCCTCGGAAATCACGTTGGAGAAATGCCCCAAAACCGGCGCCGTCCCAGTGGTGATCAGGATGTAGAAAGCGTCGCCCGGTTTGGCCTGGAATCCACTGAGGAGGCTGACCTGAAGATTGCCCGAAAGGCTGAATTGCCCCGTGGCGCAGACCTGATCGTATCCGCCTTCTTTCACATCCGTGACGGCCGCATTTTTGAGGCGGACATTCAAAGTGGAGCCCGGCGTCATCGAGAAATTCTTCGCGTACAGCATCCCCGGCTGGCCCGGGCTGTTTCCAGGTTGGACGACGGCTCCTGGTGTCTGAAGCAGGACATTCCCCATGGGACCGCTGCCCATCAAGGTGGCCCCCGTCAGCGGAATTTTCGGATCGCCGACTTTGATTTCGCACGGGATCGCACTCGTCACGAGGAGGACCCCGGAATAGACGCTCATCCGTCCGGTGAAGTTTTGGGCTCCGGCGAGAGTCATCGTGCCTTTGCCGATTTTCGCAAACCCGGCGCCGCCGGCGGAATCGCGGAGCGTCCCGGTATAGAGAAAGTCGGTTCCCAGGACTCCCGCCCACACCGTGTTCCCATTGAGGTCGATACTTCCAGGTCCGGTGATCGCGCCGACTGTGAAGGGCCTCTTCTTCTGCGCAAAAACCACTCCGCGCATGCCGGCAGTTGTGATCAGTGTGGCTTGATTCAAGGCATCCGGATCTTCTAGCGAAATCCTTCCACCACTAAAGCCAGGCGAAGGCCCTTTCACCGTCACTGTTCCCATGAGCGAGAGATCGTTTGTCAGGTGCACCGTCCCGCCGCTTTCGCCATCGATGGTCAGCGGACCAGCCCCCGTGATGTCGGAATCGAAGGAAACGTCGGTGCCATCCGCATGCGTCACGATCGCCGCGCCACCGGCGGCGACGGTGATTCGCCCGGTGAAGTGGTGATTGCCCGCGTAACAGAAAAGCGTGCCCCGATCGATCTGGATATTATTCGGGACCGGCTCGATTTCCTTGGCAACGGGGTTCCCGCCAAAACGAAGAACCGAGTTGCCGGTTACCGTGACCAAGCCAGTTCCGAGTGCGTCTGCATCTTCCGAGGCATCACCATCATTTCCCAGCGCAAGCGTTCCGCCTTTCACTGATAGGCCACCGCTATAGGTGCTCGGACCGATCAAGGTGATCTTTCCGGTCCCGATTTTTTCCAGGGTGAGCGGCGCGGCGCCGTCTTCAAAACTCGCGCGGCAAGTCGCGGTTTGATCGTGCGATCCCAGGGTAACGGTAGTGGCACCAGCGGCATGGACGGCAACGAGCGGCGCTGCGTCAGAACCGGAAGCGTGCTTCGCAGTTTTCGGTGTGTTGGCCGGAGCGGCTGCATCGTCGTCATCGGCTCGTGCCATGACAGGGGAGATTGCCATCAGTCCCGCGGCGAGCATTGCCGCGGTGAGAAATGCGCGAGGCTGGGTGGATCCGCGGCCCTGGGGGCGCGCTCCGCCAAATGGTTCTGAGGAGATCACTTCGTGCGAACGGTGAAGGAGAGGGGGCGCAATCGCCGAATTAGTGAATGATTCTCAAACGCAGGAATCGGGTGACTCCCGGCGCAATCTGAACCGGATCATCCACCGTGACCGGAACGTACTGATAAGGGGGAGTTCCGGCTGCGGGCAGTTCGTACACGGTCGCTCCCGCGGTGTTTGCGACCCAGCCGCCTCCTGGCGTGTAAGTCATCAGCGGCGCCCACGACCCGCCAAGCGTATCGGTGGCATCCACGACAAGCGTCACATCTGTCGCGCCAACACCCCTCTGAAAGTTGAGCTCCATGTGGTTGCGGGAAATGGTGCTCGCCGGTACCGCAGCCGGGGTGATGGACATTGGATTGATGCCCATGGCGTATTTCGCGAGATTGGTGATTCCGTCTCCTGCCGGGCAGGCCATGGGGGAGGCAAAGGATGGGTTATTCGCGTTTGCCCCGAAGTTGTTATACAGCCAGGTATCCCATGCATCCTCGATGATGGAAACCGTCGACGTTGAGACCTGGCCAAGATTGGCTCCGCCACTCGGCGAACTCAGCGCGAGATCGATCGCGAGGTTCGGCCCCGCGACATGAGAGTCGAGGATCGGAACAGCAAACGTCTTCGAGGAGGAATCTCCATCCGTCCACGACAGCTTTCCCGAGGTGTTCGTATAGTTCGTGCCGGCAACAGCCGAACCTCCCGCGACGGTAGCATAGGAAACCCCGACGGCGCCCATGGTTCCACCGGTACGACTTACCGTGATCGTTGTGGAGCCACCCTGTTCGGACACCGAATAGGTCGGGCTGGTGAAGGCCAGCATGCCCGTCGTATTTACGGACACATTGTCCAGGGTGCCCGTGCAGATCTTCGTGTTATCGTGTGCGGTCACGCAAAGGCCGACATAGACCGTACTGGCCATGGTGAATGTCTCCGTCCCGATTTGCGACCAAGTCGAACCGTTGGCAGATTGATATGCCGTAATCGTGTTCCCGATTCGGATCAACCGCACCCAGTACGGTGCGCCATTGCCCACGCCACTAATCGTGTTGCAGCCGGCGTTGGTCGACAGCCGGGATTGATAAGTAACTCCGTTGCTGTACGAGACGATGCTATCGGCAAAGGCCGAGCCTGCAGCCAGGGACTCGCGAACCATCACGCCGGCTTTCGCCCACCCATTCGTATTCTGGAGAGTCTTGACTCGGGCGGTAATCTGGCAATCACCCGTCACCTGCTGGTAGACAAAATGGAAGGCATCCGCGTTGTTCCAGATATCATCACCGGAGCCATTGATCGTGAAAAGGCCGTTGTAAATGGTCGCGCTGCCCGTGCTGCCCACGCTGCCGATGTCGGAATCGGACCAGGTCGTTTGAGCCAGCGTCTGCACCTCCGCGGGAGCCAGGGCTCGATTGTAGATACGCACGTCGTCGATGATGCCGGAGAAGCGTTCATTTACACCGTCCGCTTCCGCAAAGACCAGTTCGCCATTGCCGTTTGCTGCCTGCGCCGCACCGCTGGCGACTGGGTTGCCATCAACATAGAGCGTGCGTGTTCCTGCGGTGCCATCCTGGACGGCGGCGAGATGATGCCACCCCAGGGCGACCGGAGTGCCCGTCACGTCGGACGTGCCGCCGCGGAAGATCCAGTTGTTATTTGGATCGATGCCAAGGCCGTATCCCGGCTGCGTCCCCCATGATTTGGAGATGATCTCCGAGTATTTACCCACCGTGTTGGCGGGAGTGACCCAGGTTGTCAGAGTGAAGCTTTGCGCTGCCGTGAAATCGATGGCTGCCTTGTCGGGAATGGAGACACGCGCCGTAGCCATGCCGCCACCGTGGAAATTCAGCGCTCCACCGAGGACGCCACCGACCCAGGTCGTTTCACCAGTCAGTGTGCCATTGTCTCCACCAACTGAATCCGCGGCGGTCGTGCCGCCTCCATCGTCGAGCGTCCAGCGCGCGACTAATCCGACGTTTGCCTGATTATTCAGGGTCTTCGCCGTGGCGGTATTGGTATAAACGGAACTTCCCGCCGTATTCTCCGCCCGCACTTTATAGTAGTAGGTGGTATTAACGGCTGCCGAGGTGTCGGAGAAGGTTGTGCTATTTGCCGCGGCGATGCTGATGTTGGTGAAATTGGTGTTATCCGTGGAGCGCCAGATTTCGAAGCCGCCTTCATTCGTCGAGTTATCGGTCCAGGAGAGATTCACCTGAACGGGTGAAACCGGTTGGGCGGTCAGGTTAGTCGGAGCGGTGGGAGGAGCGCTGGCGATGGGGAGAAGGCCGAAGACCCCGACGGATGTCTGTGTTCCGACAAAGACCTTTCCATTGGCCACGGTCGGCAGGGTGAATTTGACGCCGGCGGGCAGTTGGTCGCGGGCTCCAGCTTGTCCGCTGTTATAGAGCTCGTTCGTGACAGTGGTGGCATCGTAAGCGACGAGGACGGCTGGGGTGCCGATCTGTGTTACCCACACGATCCCATTTGTCGTGCCGTTTGCAGAAATACTGGGTGTGGCCCCTGGATGGCTGAAGGAACGGGAACCGCTGGTTGTCGGACCCGCGAGTACGCCGTTGGAAATCGTGAACGCCTTCATTACGTCGCCCTCTACACAGTAGAAGAGCCGTCCGTTGAAATATGCCGGTGTCGAAAAGTCCGCGCCGAGGGCATTCAGCGTTTGCACCACAGCATCGGTGCCTGCCGGGGTGTTGTAGTGGACGTTGTTCGTCGTCATCTTGTCTCGATCGATGAGATAGATGCGGCCTTGCTTGCCGGCTCCGACCATCAGGTTGGGATGTGCGGTCGAACCGACACCGGGCGCAGTGGCGCCGCCCGGTAAGAGGAGGACGCCTCCTGAACCGAGGTCGGTGTCTCCCGACTGCAGACTCGCTTGATTGTTGGGGGTGAACCAATCGGCCACAGAGAATCCACTGCTGGTCGACAACTTGATGAAGCTGTCACCAAACTCCGTTGGACTTGTCGTGCCGCCAGTCGCGTTTCCATAAGTGCCGTTACCAGTTTCGAAGATCAGGGTGTTTGGATTATTTGGGTCGACCGCAAGTCCATCTCCACCCATCCAGATCCCGCCTTCGCCAGCATTCGCCCCATATGTTGCCGTGGTGCTGTTTGGAGTCGTGACATACACATTGCCCGAGGCAAGTGAAAGGGTCGGGCTGGTGTTAAAGCCCAGCACCCAGCCGTGATACGGATTCGTATCCGCGTACCCGGAATAGGCGATGTATAGCTTCCCGTTGATGAAAGTCAGGCCGGGGCGCTGCAGGCAGACATTGACGGTGAACGAATGCACACCGCCGGAGCTTCCCACGCCACTGCCGGGATAGGTGGCCGAGACCACGAGCGGGCCACCCTGTTTCTCGGTTCCGTCATAAATGCTGAGCGCGTGGATCCGGTGATAATAGGAGGTTCCTTCGTGGGTAAATGCATCCAGATACAGGATGCCATTGGCCGTATCGATGGTCGGCGTTCCAGTGATGCCCACCTCCGGATTGATGTCGTGATAAGGCCCGTAGCGGTTGCCGAAATCGTTGTTCGGTGTGGCTGCGGAAGGCCCGAGGTTCACGTGCCAGAGCACGCCGGCGTTGGCGCCGGTATTTGAGTCAGCATCAAAGGCGTAGACGCTATTATGCTCCGTGCAGATGAAGACGATGTTGTGGACGCCCTGACCTGGAATCGTAATATTCGAAAGATACAGGGGCTGGGCATAGACGTATCCGTCGACCGGATACTGAAACAATAGACCGAATTTGGTCGGAGTGACGTTTGCGGGAGTGAGGATCGTTTCGCTCAGGTTCTGGCCGGTGCGGCTCAGGTCATTGTGATACGTCGTCACATTGACTTGGGCGGAGGCATCAAACGCCAAAAGGACGGCGGCAAGCAGAACGAAACGCGCTGCGATGGGGGATGTCATGGGGGTCTCTGCGGTACGTGAGCACGTAACATGGCCGCCCGGGGACCGTTCCGACTGGAACGAGCAGGTCATGGCTGACTCTCAGATTAGGGGCACTTCTATTCTGGACTCTGCGAGGTAGCAATCCTTTTATGAACAGTTTTGAGGAGCGGATTGCAACTCCCCAAGGGCAAACAAAAAGAGGTTTCGACCGTGTGGCTTACCAGGAGAAATGCGCGCCCTTGGCGTCGGATTTCATCTGGGTTCCCAGGATTTTGAAGACGGGTTCGCCAAACTTGCTCGAGACGAGTCGTCCATAAGCCGTAATCGTTGGACCGCCTGCATCGGTCGTCGGAATTTGCATGAACCAGTCCACACCCTCTTTGGGCACTTCCACATCCAGCTTTTGGCGGGTTGTGGCCGAATCCAGCACTTCACCGGATTTTCCGCCATCCGGCAGATCCGTGATTTGATTGCCGCGGCACAGGAAGTTGATTTTGATGATCTTGCCTTTGAAGGAGGCCGATGTCGCTTGAACGCCCTTGATTTCGTGGGTGGTCGCAGCGTTCGCGGCGTCATCTGCCGGAACGGTGACCTCGGCCAGGGCGGGGAATGCCAACAGGAGCAGGGGGATGACTCGCGTGGAGTTCATGGATGCAAAGATGGACCTGTCGACTTCGGGGGCAAGCTTAACTTTGCCTAATAGTAGAAGCGGCGGGCACCAGATTCAGGAATTCAACCCCGCTCCCGATCTCTGGTTGCGCTCTATTTTGCATCTCCTCCGCCGGACGGCTTTAGGGCGATACCAGTGGCGCGCATCGTGCAAATGCCCTAAGATTCGAGCCGCCGCCGATTTACCTTTCCGAATCTAAAAAACCTCATGTCGCATCACGCTCCACGTCCTGCCGACCGGCTCCTGACCCGCCGCGATTTCCTTCACCGCTGTGGCATGGGCATGAGCGCCCTCGCGGCGGGAAGCCTTTTGGGTGAAACCGGCATTTTCGGCCCGACAGGCGCGCTGGCCTCGGAATCCATCAATCCGCTGGCGCCTCGCGCCCCGCAATTTCCCGTAAAGGCGAAGCACGTCATCCATCTCTTCATGAATGGCGGACCGTCGCACGTGGACACGTTCGACCCCAAGCCGTCGCTGGCGAAATACAACGGCCAGGAATTGCCGGGCGAACACCTCAAGACGGAACGGAAAACCGGCGCCGCATTTGGCTCGCCCTTTGCCTTCAAGAAATACGGCAAAAGCGGGATCGAGGTGAGCGACCTCTTCGCCAAGACGGCTGAGAGCATCGACGACATTTGCGTGATTCGCTCGATGCACGCCGATGTGCCGAATCATGAGCCGTCGCTCCTGCTCATGAACTGTGGCGAAGCGCGTCAGATCCGGCCCAGCATGGGCTCGTGGGTGACATACGGTCTCGGAACGGAAAACCAGAACATGCCGGGCTTCATTTCGATGTGCCCGGGCGGTTACCCGATTCAGGAATCGCAGAATTGGCAGGCCGGTTTTCTCCCGGGCGTCTATCAGGGCACTTACATCGACACCAAGCACACGGAACTCGAAAAGCTCATCGAGAATATCCGGAACAATTACGTCTCGGCTCGTGAACAGCGAGATCAGCTCGACCTGCTCCAGCAGCTCAATAACGAGCACCTGCGGAAGCGCCAGCAGGACGCGCAGCTCGAGTCTCGCATTCAGTCCTTCGAACTCGCCTACCGCATGCAGATGGATGCGGCGGATGCCTTTGATATCACCAAGGAGCCGCAATACATCCGCGACATGTACGGCCCAGGTGTGCAAGGCCGGCAAATGCTCATCACGCGACGGCTCATCGAACGCGGCGTGCGCTTTGTCCAGGTCTGGCACGGCGAAGGCCAGCCATGGGATAGCCACGACGATATCGAGGCCAATCACCGCCGCCTCGCAGGCGAATGCGATCAGGCGATTGGCGCGCTATTGAAAGACCTCAAACAGCGCGGTCTGCTCGACGAAACGCTCGTCATCTGGGGGGGCGAATTCGGGCGGACACCCACCGTCGAGTTGCCCGCGCCTGGATCGAATGCCGGCAAGGTGAATGGGCGCGATCATAATCACTACGGCTTTTCCATGTGGATGGCGGGTGGCGGAGTGAAGGGCGGCTATGTGCATGGCGCGACCGATGAATTCGGCTTTGCTGCCGTGGAAAAGCCGGTGCACGTGCACGATCTCCACGCGACGATTCTGAAGCTCCTCGGCTTTGATCACGAGAAGTTCACCTACCGCTACGCTGGCCGGGACTTCCGGCTGACTGATGTGTATGGGCAAGTGGTGAAGGAACTGATCGCATAGTGGAAGCGGCGTCCCGCCGCTTTAAGGCGTCGAATGCAAGGTAGACGCGGCTCTTGCATCTTGCCCTGTAGGATTGCCTGGCGCCGCGTGCACTTCTCTAAACAAGAAATTCGCGGCTGGCGTTGAGTTGATTCTCGTTCAGTAACTTGAAGCAACGCTCTGAGGAATCGCCGGCGGAAAGGAGAGCGGGCTTGCAGCCCGCAGTGACGGTGGCAGTGCCAAATGAAGGCGCGAATCAATTGAACCGAACGCCTGGCGCGATCTGAGCCACTCCGGGCTGCAAGCCCGGGCTCCTTTATCGGCCTTTGCGCCAAAATCGACTGTTTCTCGCTCCTTGGTTACTCCTAAGAAACCATCCCTGCCCGGCTTGTCCTGCGACTACGCCGCTTTCCTCTCTTCCTTTCTTTGACTTCTCCTTTCCACGTCTGTGAAATCTCTTCTCTTCGCCCTGCTTTTCATCGGATCGAGTCTTGGCGCAGTCGCCGCTGAGAACATCCCGGCCAAAGACCGCGTTGTGGTAGTCATCTCCATCGATGGTTTTCCCGCCTGGATGTGGCGTGATCCCACGCTGCCCATCCCTAATCTTCGCCGTCTCGCCGCGGAAGGCGTTTCGGCAGATGCGCTGACGGTCTCGAATCCATCGATCACCTGGATCAATCACACCACCATGGTGACTGGCGTGAATCCCCGCCGTCACAGTGTGCTCTACAATGGCTTGCTCGTGCGCCAGGGTGTGAATCATCCGCCGGTCATCGAGCAGTGGGCCGACAAGGCGGACCTCGTCAAAGTGCCCACGGTCTACGATCTGGCTCACCAATCTGGACTAACAACGGCTCAGGCGGACTGGGTGGCAATCCTGAATTCCGGCACGATCGATCACGAGATGCTGGAAATCCCGAAGCCCGGCGGAGAGATCGAGCGCGAGCTCGTGGACAAGGGAGTCGTGCGTGCGCAGGAAATCGCCACTTTTACCAAGGGGAAAAACGTCGCCTGGCGTGATACGATCTGGACACAGGCTGCCACGCACATTCTCGAAACGAAAAAGCCCAACCTGCTCCTTCTCCATCTGCTGAATACGGACAGCACCAATCACGCGTACGGGCCGGGAAGTGCTGCCAGCTTTACCGCCTATGCCTACGCGGATCGTCTGGTGGGCGATGTTCTCGCGTCCATCGAACGTGGCGGCCGCAAGGCGACGGTCCTGATCGTCACGGATCATGGCTTCAAGAAAGTCAGTAAGATCGTCTATCCCAATGTCGCCTTGCGCCAGGCCGGGCTCTTGCAGGCCGAAGGGCCGAAGCAGGTCACCTGCGATGCCTATGTGATGTCCGAGGGCGGACTGGGCTTTGTCTTTGTCACGGATCCGGCCAATCGCGCGGCACTCCTGCCCCGGCTGCGGTCGCTCTTCGAATCACTTGAGGGAGTCAGTCAGGTGATCGACGGTGACCAGGCGCCGACCCTTGGAATGCCGACGCCCGCGGAAAATCAAGGGATGGGTGATCTGATCTTGTACGCCAAGCCGGGTTACGCTTTTCAGGGCGCTGTCCTGGGAGACGAGCCGGTTATCGATTCGAAAACCTATCTCGGTACGCACGGTTATCCGGCTTCCGATCCGGAACTCGACGGCGTCTTCGCCGCATGGGGTTACGGCATCAAGCATGGCGTCAAACTGGATCGGGTCTCCAATCTCGATATCGCGCCGACTATCGCCACGCTGCTCGGCCTCGAGATGAAAGATATCGATGGCCATCCGCTTGACGCCATCCTTGATCGCTAATCCCGGTTTCCGGTTTGTCGGCCAGCCTTGATGCTCTAGAGTCCCGAGAATCCCGCTTTCTGTCTCCATCCCCATTTGCTTCCCTTTCCAATGCCTCTTCGCTGGCCGTTCCTTCTTCTTGTTCTTACCTCCGCATCTTTTGCCCAGACCGTCCTCGTCGCACCCTATCTGCAACCGGGGAATGGGGCGACCTTGACGGGCTCTGATACCAAGGTGATCGCATGGGTGACGGACCAAACGCCGGGCGATTTTGTCGTGGAATATGCGGTCGGTAATGAGTCGTTCCGGCAAGTCCGACCCGAACGAGTGAAGCTGGACTTCGGGATTCCAAAACCGAAGCCGGTTGGCGCAACTTCCGCTGCCACATCCACGATTTCTGCCGCGACACCCGCTCCCGTGACCGCGACGCCGATTCCGAGCACCAATCCGCTTCGCGATGCCGCAACGGACGCGGATAGCCTGGCTCAACAAATCGCCCGCAGCTCTTCCGTGGCCATTCCGGAGAAAGAGCAGCATTACTTTACCTATCACTCCACACTCACCGGGTTACCCTTCGATGGCTCTGTGCGTTATCGCGTCAAGCTGGGGGCTAATGTCGTACGTGAGGGTATTTTCCATACCCGTGCCTCCGCCGAAAAGACGATTCGCTTTGTCGCGGTGGGTGATCTGGCCAATGGCAAGGCCGATCAAAACGCCATCGCCTGGCAGATCTACCAGCAAAAACCCGACTTCATGGTGGCGCTCGGAGATATCGTTTATTCCGATGGCCGGGTCAGCCAGTACATGCATCACTTCTGGCCGACTTACAATGATGTGACCAATGCCGGGCCCACGACTGGCGCTCCGCTGTTTGGCTCCATTCCGTTGTATCCCGTGCTGGGCAATCACGATGCCGATCGCGCCAAGCTTCCCGATATCCCGGATGCCTTTGGAGCGTTCTATTTCTTCCATGTTCCTTCGGACGGCCCAGGAATAGGCTCGTGGAACCTGCCCCTTGGCAGGGACAAAGCCGTGGCCGATGCCTTTCGCGTAAATGCCGGTGCAACATATCCTTCGCTGAACGAATATTCCTGGGATTACGGGCCGGCGCACTTCGTGGCATTGGACTCAAACTTTTATAACAAGGTCGATGATCCAAAATTTCTTGGCTGGCTGGAGAACGATCTTCGCAACACCCGGCAACCGTGGAAATTCGTCTGCTATCACGCGCCTGCTTTTCAGACTTCACGTGAGCACTATACGGAGCAGAAGATGCGGCTGCTCGAACCGATCTTCGAAAAATATGGCGTGGACGTGGTCTTTGCCGGGCATGTCCACAATTACCAGCGCTCGAAACCGCTGCGTTTCACCCCGGTTGGCGGGCGCGATGCGCGGGGACGCGTGAATGGAGAGATCCATCTTGATGAACAGTTCGATGGCGTGACCCGGACGAAACCCGATGGAGTCATCCACATCGTGAGCGGAGGAGGCGGCGCGGGACTTTATAGCGTCGATTTGACGAAGACCATTGAAGCGCTGAAGAAGGAACACGGTGCAAACTATGTTCCGCTTACTGAAAAATATAATGCCAGGCTGCATTCCTTTTCTTTCGTCGTGCTTTCGCCCACGACGCTCAGCTTCCGGCAAATTTCAAAGGCGGGCGAAGATATCGATCAATTTACCATCACCAAGACGGAGCCGCGGTGAAGTGATCCGCCTGGCCTTTCTGGCGGCCTTATTGTCTGTCGTTGCCGTCGTGGTGGCTTTTGGAGAGTCTCCGGATGGTGCACTGCAAACGTGGGCGCTGCACGCCCAGGCGATCGTTCCCACTGTCAAAGCAGGACAGGCAGATCCCGGCGGGAAATACTTTGGCGCGCCTCCCGACCCGGCGGTTACGCGGCATTACTATATCGCGGCGGAACTGACTCCCTGGGATTACACGCCGCGCGGCCAAACCGCGGTCTGCGTGCATACCGTGGCTGATGGCACGCCCACGCCTCATGTCGCCTTCAAAGTGCGCTATTTCGAGTACACGGACGAAACATTTACCGCGAAGGTCCTGCCCGACGAACGGCTCGGAATTCTCGGCCCGGTGCTGCGCGGAACGGTGGGGCAATATCTCGCCATCACCTTTCTCAACCGCACGCAGTATCCGCTGTCGATGCATCCCCACGGCGTCAAGTATGACAAGGATAGCGAAGGTGCTCTCTATGAGCCCAAGCCCGGTCTGGGAGCCGCTATAGGTCCGGGGGCGCGCTTTACTTATGTGTGGAAACTGGATGAGTCTTCCGGACCACTGCCCGGCGAGCCGAGTTCCAAGTGCTGGCTCTATCACAGCCATGTCTGTGGGGACGAAGAAGCGAACCTGGGTCTCGTCGGCTTCATCATCGTACCCGATCCGAAGCGGGCGCGCCTTGATGGTACACCGGCCGATGTCGACCGGGAAATGGCTTCGCTCTTTATGATCTTCAGGGAGCCGAAGGCGCCCGCCACGGATGATGACGACGACGATGATAACGACCAGGTTATGGTTCCTGGTGACCCGCCCGTGCTCGATTCCGATGACCGGCATGGCGAAGCCATCGAGCAGCACTATGCAATCAATGGCTATGCCTACGGAGGATTTACCGGTCTGGAGATGAATGAAGGGGAGCGGGTTCGCTGGTATCTTTTCGGCCTCGGCGACGAAGACGATATGCACACCGCCCACTGGCACGGCCTGCGCGTGATCGAGGAGGGGCGGAGACGGACCGACGTCATCGAGTTACTCCCGGCAACGATGAAGGTTGCTGACTTGGTTGCAGACAATCCCGGGACCTGGATGTTCCATTGCCATGTTGCGGAACATATGATGGGAGGAATGTTCACGAACTGCACTGTGCATCCGGCGGCGCAGCCGGTGAAGAACCGTCCGGAAGAAACATTTTTCGGCCTGCCGAGCAGCGCGCAGTCACTCCGGATCCAGGCTGAGGAAGCCGGCGATTCCATCCGGCTCCATGGCTCGGTTACCGTGCCGGGCGCCTTTGCCATCGGCAAAGCGCATATCGAACTACGGATTGGCGATGATGCCGCCGTGTTCCAGCAAGACGGAACCGGCAAAGCTTCCTCCAGTGATGCCTCGTTTCATGCACTCAATGCAGACCCGTATGGCTTCGTCTACGGCGGTGTGATGGAATTTGAAGTGAGCCTAAGGGGAAGCGATTGGACAAAGGCCTGGAAGCAAATGATGAGCAACGTTTCAAACGAAAGTGCCGAGTCAAAGCCGGTTCATCTGAAGATCAATGGAGTAGAGCATAGATAGCATGACGTCTTCTGATAGGAGCCTGGCAAAATCACAGCATGAACGGGGAAATCACACCTCGTTACCTCGGAGCCGATTCCATAGTCACTTAAAATGCTCAACTAGGTTGCTTAATGGTGCGGCGAAAAGCGGGGCGAGTAATGCGCAAAGCTTTCCGATAGTTTGAATCCAGGAGTCACTGTCTGCTAAGTCAGTTCTGGCGGCTGAGGGAGCAGTTTCCTCCGTGCGCAAAATTCTACGCGAGTGAATGTTGAGCCAAATCGCCGGCGGCGCATAGACGGCAATAAGTAAAAGTGTGTAAAGCACGCCCATTGTAGTGACAATCTCAGAAGTGATTCGCCCGAAAGCGGCATAGGTGCTCTGAAGAGACGCCGTTGCGTCAGATTCTACGGGCTCCAGATATTGCAATGCCCAATGGAACAGGGATTGCAGACGCAAAACTGCCGTTGCGAGCAGAATTGCTCCCACATAGAGTAAATTTCGAAGCGTGTATAGAGCCCTGGCGATCACTTCCGGCTCTGGTTTTTGCGTTGCTGAATACGCAACCGCGCTGCTCGCAACGGTCAGGAGCATGATCGTGATTACACCATATGTATCAAATCGCAGATATTCGTGATCAAACGATTTGAAATGGACCGCGATGGTGTTCTCGATCAAGTCGTTCCATATTCCGGATGATTCGAGTATGCTATGATAGTAAAGGATGGAGCCCACGATCATAAACATAGAGAAAACGACGGTGATGAGGGCTGCCGCCCGTGGACCAATGGCACGAGATAAAAAGGAGCAAATTACGTAAAAAGCGAAGATGGTCGCCGCAATACAAGCGATCGAATATCCAGCCGTGCAGAGGACCCACTCCAATGTTCGATCATAGGTAGCAGCTGCCTGCAGCGACGTCCGTAATTCAAGAGACTGATGGAGAGCATCGTTTGAAAACTGAATGTTGCGCGCTTCCAGCAACATGTTCAAAGCATGTTTCACCGGAGGATGGTTGTAGTCATTCAGTCCCAAAAGGGATGTTCCACGATTCGCTCCTCCAAATGAAGCTGCGACTCCGGTGACGATTAAAACCGCAATCATGGGGCACAAAGCCGCAAATATCGCGGACGGCGGGAACCGACTGAGACGCCAATACTCATAGGCTGACTTCCAAAAAGCAGACGTAAGCCATTTTGACCGGGTTCCAGATCTCTTCATAGTCGAGGGACGAGTCGGGAGGGTTCGGTTGATCCATATCAGTCCCACAACCGGTTGGCTGCCCAGTTTCCTTTGCTGATACTTCGGGTTCGATCATATGCTCTCCGTCCTTTGCGGTCAGAAAGTAGACAATTCGGTTCCCTAAGTACATCGCATTTCCGTTTATTGTCCGGCTTGGGATGACGCCAGATCGCTTCTGCTGCGTTGGAGATCGTTGAAGTCGTCAGCTTCGATCTTGTTGCGCGCGACGCTTGCTGCTGATCCCTCACGGAGCCACTGTCACCTGCAGCCGGAAGAAAAGGTGCGGCGGGGTCTGCGCATTGATCGGCACCGCCGCCTGCCTCGTCTCCAACTCGAGATTCGAGGAAACGACCGAATCGGAAATAGCCGTCCAGTTGGCCAGATCGATGGACTCCTGGACCCGGTACGTCGTTCCTGGCCGATCCACCGGCTTCGTATAGACAAAGAGATAACTGGCATTCGCTCCCACGCTCTGCATGAGGGTGGGGGACAGGCTGGCAGCCGGGTCGAATACCGTTGGATTTGTTCCAAGGCTGTACTCGAGGGCATTGGAGAATCCATCATGATCGGGATCATCCAGGTCGTTGCCGCCGGCGCGCCCGTTGGGGAAATAGTAGGTCTTCCACTGGGTATATGTGGGGCCGAAAGTACCCGGCGATGGCACATCGATTTTCCAGGCGCCGGAAACGTCTCCGATGCTGGTGCCTCCGCGACGATTCAGCGAGGGACCGCTGGAGGCGTTCGGCCAGGGCGAAGTGCTGGAATAGTGGGTCTCATCCTCCGTGAGCAGCGGATAAAAAGTGGGCTCATCCGGGGAAGGCGAATCCGCCCGGTAAAGTACGACGTGACCGTTCGCACCCAAGTGTTCGCCTTTTGTCCACGCACCTTCCAGCGGGATTGAAGTGCTGATGCCGTAAGCTGTTCGGAATGCGTTGACCTTTGAAGTATCAGTGAGGGCAAAGGGAACGAGCACGAGCAATCCGCCAGGCGCCAGTGTATCGGTATCGGCAAAGAAGAAGTCCACGTCGCCATGCAGTTCCCAGTGCGCGAGCGATTCGGTGACCGTTCCGGTATTGCGCAGTTCGATGAACTCGAGATCCGTGTTGCCGCTCACCGGCGAGTGATGCACTTCGTTGATGATCACTGGTCCCACCCGTGGAAGGCTATTGAGTGCTCCAAGCCCCGGCCGTGGATAGGTGCCCGAGTTTTCATCAAGAAGGGTGCGGGTGAGCATGGGATAGATCTGTCCCGTCCCGTTCGGCCAACGGCCGAAAGACTCATCGCTGCGCGCTGCGCCGAAATTCCAGTGATCGATGAATTTGAGCGGATTGCCCGCGCCATCCGCCTGGATGAGCCAGGCGTCGTCGCCATGGTGCGCGTCGAAGGCAAACTCGGTTGGCCCTGGAGTGCCCGCGTTCGGATTCCAGGTGCCGTTCGGATTGAAGTCCGCCTCGGTGTAGACCTTATATCCTCCAGGTGGGAGGATGGTGCCGTTGGGAATGCGGAACAGGGCGTAGTCGGTGGCGTCTTCCGGATTCTTCGTATCGCTGATATACCATCCGCTGATATCCACAGACGAGACATCGTTATTATATAACTCAATTGCATCGACACGCGGCGTATTGCTGTGGCTCAGGAGTTCGTTGATGACCACGCGCGTGTCCGGGCCCGCGCCGCGGAATCCGGGTGAACCATGGATCTCGGAAGAGGAGCGCCAATTGAGCGGATTGTTGAAATCCGCGTTTGCGTAACTGGTGCCGATGTATTCGAGTGTGGAACCTTCGCCGTCCGCCCGTCCAGGCCAATCGTTTCCATCGCTATAGCTGAAATCCTGAATGGTCGAGCTGTCGCGGGCGAGCATCTGGATTTCCTCGCCGCCATTGGAGAGAGAACCGTCCGACCATTCACCTACGATCTTCGCGCTCATCGCTGTTCCATAGCGGGCGGTAAAAGCCGCTTTGTTTTTCACAACGACGGCGAAATCACCAGGGGCAAGGCTCAACGGTCCAAGCGTGATTTGCTTGAATGGTTTGCCGTCGACGAACTGCATTCCATAGGTATTCACCGTTCGATTACCGATGTTTCGCAGCTCGATGAATTCAAACTGATCCGCGGTGACTCCGGGAGCGGCGGCCGATTCAGTGGCAACCGGCCCGAGCGGATTGTAATTAATCTCGCTTACCGCGATATCGCCCGGTGCGGCAAAGGTCTCATTGACCAGATAGACGACCTGCGTGATTCCACCCCAGTTGACGCTGACGGCTCCAGGGAAAGGCGTGAAGCTGCCGGTGCGACGCGCAGTGAGTACGGTCGTCTGGTTGATTGGAATCGGTCCTGTGTAAGTTGTGCCGCTCGTTGTGCTCGACCCACCCGCCGGTCTCGGGTCGGTACCGTTCGTTGTGTAGACAATCGTTCCCGATCCTCCGAGCGTGACGGTCGTGCCCATGGCCACGACGCCCGTTGCCGCACTAATGGTTGGCGCGGACGGGAGCTGGCTATCGATCCAGTTTGTGCGTCCCAGACTCGCTGCATTCGTCGAGGTCAGCCAGGTTTTCATCGCCGCGATCTCGTTGAGGTACACTCCACCTGTGGGATTGTCGCTCGGTGTCCATTTTGCCGCATCGCGCGCGCCGGCGACATTTCCGATCTGCGCTCCCATTTGATCGGCGAGTCCGTTCAGGTTCGCATCGGAGAGCGGGCCCTGCCGCAACTGCTGCCAACGGTCGATCCACGCCTGGACGAAATCCGGATCCTGAAAAAGCTGACCCCACCAGTCGCGGGTAAAATAGTAAGAGATATTCGACCAGGTCCGCGGATTGGCGTCGCGACCATCGTAGGAACCCAGCGAGCGGTCGAAGTCCCAGAGCGGCCCGGCGCAGATTTTGCCGTCGCGATCCTTGAAGAAGAATGCGCTCAGGCGCAAACCGTCATCATTGAAAGCGAGGGAGTTGAGGATGTGATGGTCAATCCATGCACCGACATCGATGTAATTGCGGTAATTGCGCGTGGTGAAGCCGGCCGCCTTTTCACTGAAGAGCGTCGTATCGAAACTCTGCACGTACCCTTCGAGATAGCTGATCTGTTGGGGCGCATCGCTATCCGCATCCGGCTCGACTACCACCAGCTTTTGGCCGGATTCCGGATTTGGAACGCCGTTGGTCGTTTGCCAGCTCACTTCGCCTGAATCCGGGCGGTCGATTTTGAAGATATATCCGCCCGTCACTGCATCGCCGCTCGTGTCGGAGGTCTGAATGGATGTGATATTGAGGCGGGTTGAGGAGGATTTGATCTTTTCGACGAATTGATAAATCCCGTTGTAGTCCGAGTAGTCGAGCTTGCCTCCGTTGATGTTGGTGAAGACTTCGACCATCTTCGTTTGCGGAGCCCATCGCCCGCACTCCCGGCTTACTTCGTAGATGAAGGAATTGTGGATGAAGGTGCGGTCGTAGTTATACGGCCCGATCAGTTCCCAGGAGTGATCGCTGGCCAGCCCGAGCACCGGGTTGTTGGAGTTTCCATTCTTCTCATCCCAAAACTTCACGTTATAGCTCTTCTTCGGAAAACCGGCGGAAGAAGAGCCGTGAATGGCGAAGCCGGCACGCGTGAAGAGCGTGGGGGTTGAGTTTAGGGTGGCTGTACCATTCAGGGTATTGAAGAGGTAGAAAAGAGCTGTCGTGTCCGCATTTGTGCCGCTATCCACCGCCTGTCCGCCACCGTGATCATCGATGACGACGATGGGAAGGTTCGAGGTAAAGGTCGACGTGTTATTAGTCGTGCCTGTTTCCAGAAGCAGATATTCCGTGGTCAGGGTCGCGCCTTTCTGTCCGGTCGTCGGATCGAAGACGGCGGCGCGGATGAGCTTGTTCGTGCTGATCGAAATCGGCCCTGTGTAAAGCGTGGAGGAAATGGTGGGATCCGCGATATTGGCGCCGGGAGAACTGGTTGGATCGGCGATGATATAACGGATCTGTTGCCCGGATGCGGCTCCGGAGATGGTCAGATTGAATGCGGTGGTAAATGGTCCTGAGACACGGGAGTAAGTGATGGTCTGCGGCAGCTGGACGGTATCCGGACCGCCGTTTGCTTTTCCGGGAGTAGGAATGGGAAAATACCCGGTGACCGATGTTGCCCCTGTGTCCACCTGGGCGACCAGTTGCGGAAGGATGAAGAGATCGGAACTGGTTGCGGCTTTGTTTAGTCCCTGGATGGCGAGGACGTTAGCGCCGTTGACGAGTTGACCGATTTGGCTGCTCAGGTCGAAGGTTTCGAAAGTTCCGGGCCCGTGATCACCGAGGGCGAGGGAGTTGTAAGCCAGCGTGCCCACGGCTGGTGCGTTGCCGGAAGTGACGAATTGCCCGTTTACGAACGCCGCAAAACCATCGTCGTAGTTCATCAGCAAAGTCAATTGCTGGACCTTGGTAATGTCGCTGACCGTGAAGGGAATACGGACGTAGGCGCTTAGTTGCTTGCCACCCATCTGCGTCTTGAGATCGAGGCCGATTTGCGAACTCAGATCCGGGCTGGAGGTCGCGTTGTAGTCGAAATATCCCGCTGCAAGTGTGCCGGAAGTCCAGGTACTGTCGTTGAACGAAAGCGCGCGCCATGTCGTACCCAGCGAATTGTCGGACGGCACAAAGGCCTTTGCCGCTGTTCCTTGCTGGCAAAAGATCAATGTCTGGGTTGAGGACGAGGTCCCATATGAGACGTCGGTGAACTGGGGAGGGAACGGATTGAATTCGGTCGTTTTCGTTATGCCATCGGGTTTGACGAGGGCGAGGTATTCGCCGCCTGCCTTCATCTCGAAATTGGTGTGGAGGTTCTGGCCGACTACCCGCCGGTCTTTCCCTGAAGCGAAAAGCAACAGGTATCCCTTGGCTGGAATCGTCACCGCCGGAAAAGTCCATTCGCCGAGGTTGCTGGCGGTATCCGTGAGATGCCATCCGTTCATATTCACCGCGACGGCGTCCGGATTGCGGATTTCGATCCAATCTGAAAAGTCTCCGTCCTCGTCGGCCAGCGTGTGTTTGTTGCTGGCCATGAATTCCGAGATGACGGGGTCTGCAAAGACGACCGGGGCAGACGCAAGAAACAGTAAGCAGATGAGGTGGGAAAGACGCATGGGGGGAGGGCGCGCCATATTCCACGGGCTCTGCCTCATTGCCAATGAAAAGTAACACAATTGTCACAATTGAGTGTTTGCCAGGAGCATGGGTACTTTGCCGGATGGCAAACGATTCGGGTGATGACCAGCCGTTCCCGCTTGTCACCGGGTGGAATCTTGAGGATCAGACTGCGATGCGCACCATCATCCTGCTCACCATCTCAAACGCTTTTATGAACCTTGCGTGGTATGGGCATCTGAAGTTCAAGAATCAGCCTTTGTGGGTGGTCATTCTCGCGAGTTGGGGGATCGCTTTGTTTGAGTACATCTTCCAGGTACCCGCGAACCGATTAGGGTCCAATGAATGGACGGTGCCGCAACTCAAGGTCCTCCAGGAGTGCATCACCCTCGTGGTCTTCTCAATCGTCGCCTTCATCCTCTTCCGCAGTCCGCTCAAGTGGAACATCCTCGTGGCGTACGGGATGATCGTGGGAGCGGTCTATTTTACGTTTAAGTTCTGAGGAGCGCTGGCGCGGGCGGGATTGACTGCCCTGGCGATTCCGCGTTCATTGCCGACGGATCGAAAACCAAACGCCTCTGACCAATGGATCGAATTCGTACGGTGGAACAACTTGTGCAGGCGGCCCAATCCGGCGTGCGGCCAAAGTACGTTTTTTTCTGGGGACACACGCCCAGCAAGGATGGGAGCGTGACGAAGAGTTGCTTCAGCCAGTGGTGGGAAGCTCCCTTTACCGAGGATGGGATCACTTACCGGACTGCGGAGCACTACATGATGGCTTCGAAGGCGCGCTTGTTTGGCGATCATGCCGCGCTCGATCGGATCCTTGCGGCCGGCCATCCGAAGCAGGCGAAAGAACTGGGACGCGGGGTGAGCGGGTTCGATGAGAAGACCTGGATCGCAGAGAGATTCGGATTCGTCGTGGCGGGCAACAAAGCGAAGTTTTCCCAGCATCGTAACCTGGCGGAATTTCTTCTTACGACTGGTGACCGCATTCTCGTCGAGGCGAGCCCTTACGACCGGATCTGGGGGATCGGCATGTCAGCCGACGATGAGCGAGCCGAGAAGCCCGGGCAGGGACTGAGCAGCCTGCTGCTCCGGTGATGCTCCCGCCGGTGGAAGAGCCGGGAGGTTGATTTTTCACGACTTCCCGTGTGATCCCTTAGCTGTGCCGTACTATTTTGTTACATCAAGGCACTTTCTTTGCGGTCGAAAAGTGCCATAGTGCCGAACCATCCCATGGAAACAAGGTCAGCTGATCAATTTGTTCTCTGCACTGGTTGTGGAGTGACTTATCACGCCTCGCAAATTACCAAGCGCGGGCAAGTTCTTCTTTGCACGGACTGTGCCGGTGGACTCGCGGCCGATTTTGCGCGGAAATCTGGCCGGAAGAGCTCGATCCCGCTCATCATCCTCGGCGTGGTTGCCTGCTCAGTAATCCTGGCCGGGGGATGGTGGGCTCGTTCCATGATTCTTTCACAGGCGTCTGTTGAGAACGACGGAGCAGCTCCCGCGCCGGTTGCCGCTGTGCCGGCGCCGATAGCGCCCGTTGCCTCTGCTCCGGTCACGGCAAAAGAGGAAAAGCCGGCTGAGCCGAAAGGCGGTGAAAAGGCTGTGGCCGAAGCGGCACCAAAGGATGCTGTTCCTCGCCCTGTGGTGGATGCCGGCAGCATTCACCTTCTGTATGTGACGCGGCCTGGAACGGATGCCTGCATGGGCCTCGCCTCGCGTTTGTTTATCACAAAAGAGGCTCCGGACCCCATCTCGGCGAAGCTGATGACGACGGTTGGAAAAGACATGGAAACGTGCTTTGAGGAAGGCCGCCGGTACGTGGAAAAGCAGCCGCGGGACTGGGAAAAGCAATTTTCCATCCGCCTGAGCTTTGAAGACAAATTCACCCCGAAAGACGGGGGATCCGCGGGAACTGGATTCACCGTGGCGATGCTCGCGGCCATCGAGAATGTCGCGCTCGATCCGGAGCTCGCCGTGACCGGTGACGTAACGGTCGATGGCAGCGTGCAGCCAGTCGGCGGAGTAGTCGAAAAGCTGCGCGGTGCAATCGTCGAGAAATGTAAAGTTGCGATGATTCCTGAGCGAAATGCGCACGATGTGGCGGATATGGCGCTGCTGGATGGGCCGTCTCCGCTCTGGGAGATGCAGATTTTCTCCATCAAAACGATCGAACAGGCGTTGAGTGTCGCCCGGGTGGATCGTGATGAAAAGACCAAGGCCGCGATTGAGAAATTCAATGCCTTGCGCGCCCGGCTACCTGCGGTGGTGACACCGAATTACCTGCGGTCGCCGATTGTTCAGTCCGAGTTGAAGGAGGTGCTCCAACTCGCGCCGAATCATCTCTCCGCGCAGAATCTCCTCAATGCGGCGGAGAACCAATTGCCCAAGGAGTTGAGCCTGAATCGTTCTGTCGACGAAATCATTGCCGCGTCGTATCTCTTCGTGCAGAGCGTGATTTCACCATCCGAGCACAAGCACTCCGATTCGGAAGAGAAGGGAATTACGATCTTTCCCGAGCGCGAGTTCGGCGTGTGCATGAAAAAGCTGAACAATTTGACGCCGATTCTTGATCGGCGGTCGATCGAGCTGAAATCGGCATGTATTAGTTACGCGAGTGCACTTCGCGCGGCCTCCAGTTACAAAGTCGCCAATACCGATGGACTAAGAACTCGCGAAGAGTGGTGGGAATTGGCACGCCGGGAACGGTCCAGCCAGCAGCTTGTCAAAGAAAACTACGACGATGCTCATTCCAAGCTGCTTCTGGCCCTTCGCAAGCTGGATACCGACGGCAGCCTCATGTCGGAATTGCTCAAGAAGTAGGCCGGGGGCGATCTCGGCCATCGATTCCGAAAAACGTTCCGCGTTCCTATGACCGAGAGCGCATACCATGTGATCCTGGCGGACCTTTCACGGGCCGATCACCAGGAGGCGACGCTTCAGTTACTTGGTGCCTACTCCATGGATCCGATGGGGGATGGGCATCCGCTCTCTGAAACGGCGCGGCGTGAAGTTATTCCGGGTTTGCGCGAGCATCCGACGAGTTTGGTGTTTCTTACCTATCACGGAACCAAGCCGATCGGTCTGGCCATTTGCTTCCGCGGCTTCTCCACTTTTGCGGCGCGTCCGCTCATCAATATTCACGATTACTTTATCTCACCGGCGCATCGGGGTGTGGGCGCTGGAAGGCTTTTGATGAGTGCGGTCGAAAAACACGCCCGCGCGACGGGATGTTGCAAGCTCACGTTGGAAGTTCAGGAGAACAATCGGCGAGCGAGGTCGATTTATGAGGCTGCGGGCTTCTCGCAGATGGTCTATGTGCCGGAGGCAGGTGGGTCGCTCAATCTTAGCAAGCCGCTATAGGTGGCACGCTCGCACTTTGGACGAATCGTTGGCAAGATATGGCTGAAAAACCGAAACAAACAAATCCCTTTGCGACGATCGGCGGCATCATCGGGGCGGCCTTCGGTTGGGGCGTGAGTCAATACGCTGGACCGACGCTTTGGATTCCGGGGGCTGCGACACTCCTTTTGCTCTTCCTTTTCGTGAAGACACCTTTGCGTCCGAAGTATTTCGTAGGTGCTATCACCGTGACGACGGGGCACGTGTTCTGGTTTCTTGTCGGGAGTTTTGCCGGGGGCTATTGGACCATAACAATTCCCGATATTGTCGCCCTATCAATCGGGGTCTTGTGGCTTTGGATTCGTCCGAACCTCGCAGCCGTTCTGTTTCTCGGTTTTGTGCAGCTTATTTCACTCGTTATTAATATCTACACGCTGAGTTCGAGTGCCGTCGGCAGCCTGTCGCACAAGGCGCTTACCATTCACAGTATTTGGAGAGTCATGGCGCTTTCGGCGTTGGTGGTTGGCTATCTCAAGTTTCGTCGAGAAAGTGCCGCAGTTTTGCCACCGCCATTTCCTGATACGGTTCAGGAGGCTCGCACGGAATGACAGGCTGAACTTGAAGCGGACTTCGTGGAGTATTCTTTTCAGCGCCAACGGTTCGGCCGTGCCGTAACTTACCCGTGAACCCCAGCCAGCGAATCGTGCGCCGCAAGCTGGAGCGGATAGGGGTCGAGTGTCATCAACTCATCGTGGTCCAGCCAGCGCTCGCAGATTCTGAAGAAATCGGCGCTCGTCTGAACGCGCCGGATTTCATGCAGAAACTCACCGGTCGGCTCCACGCCGAGCCCGATGAAGTTCATATATTTCTTCATCGCCTGAACGCGTGACGATTCCGGTAACTCAAATTCCTCAGTCATCGCGAAAAGGGCGGTGACATATTCAAAGACGTCGCTGCCTTTGGGCCGATAAAGAGGTTCGCCGCGAAGCGATTGACGGATTTGCTCAAACAGCCACGGGTTGCGGATCGCGCCGCGCCCGATCATCAGACCACGCGCGCTTGTTGTTTCCAATACCTCCTGTGCCTTCGCGGCAGAGCAGACGTTGCCATTTGCGAGCACGGGGCAGGGTAGTGACTGAACAGCCCGCGCGATGAAATCGTAGTGCACGTCGCTGCGATATCCTTCAGCCACGGTGCGGCCATGGACGGTGAGCAGGTCGATTGAGTGCCGGGCAAAAATCGGAAGCAACTCGTCGAAAACAGCCGCGTCATTGAAGCCGATTCGTGTTTTGACCGTGAACTTGATTGTCACCGCATCGCGGAGCGCGCCGAGAATGGAGTCGACCCGTTGTGGATCCCGCAGCAGTCCACCCCCCGCGCATTTCCGGTACACGACGGGCGCCGGGCAGCCGAGATTGAGATCGATGGCCGACACCGGATGCTGCTGCAGTTCCCGGGCGGAACGGACGAGCGACGGGATGTCATTGCCGATCATCTGCGCGATGGCCGGCTTTCCAGTCGGATTATGCGTGATCGATTTGAGAATCGCCGGTTCGAGATGAGACCCTTCGCGAACGCGGAAATACTCCGTGTAGTAAAGATCCGCGCCGCCGTACCGGGAAATGAGCTTCCAGAATGGCAGGTCTGTGACGTCCTGCATGGGCGCAAGCGCAAGGATCGGCGCGGGGGCGTGGAGCAGGGAATTGAATGAAGTGTGTGGGTCCAATCGGGAAAGTGGTGGCTCGTAATCGTAATCTTACTCGTAATCGTAATCCAATCCGCTCTAAAAGCACCCGCTACCCGCTGCGATGCCGAGGCGGCAGAATCGATTACGATTACGATTACGATTACGATTACGATTACGAAGGAGACCCACTCCGCCTTTCCCCACCCATTAAATCCACTCCCTCTCCGGTCCTGGCTCAGTCGGAAACATATCGATGTACTGCACAATCCGGGGCCGCGTTCCGCGATTCGGGCGGCTGCCGTGGGGAAGCGAGTGATGCCAGATGATGAGATCGCCGGCCTTTGCCGCGATTGGCGTGGAACCGAGGGCATGCAGATCCTGGGTTCGCGCATCAGCGCCTTCCGGCAGGCTGGCCAGCCAATCCTCGATCCGGTTGTGAAGCCCGGGAACCAAGGTGAATGCGCCTTGCTCGGCCGGAGTATCGACCAGATACAGGATACCCTGGGTTCCAAAAGGGATCGGCCTTTGCAGGCTTGTATCCCAGTGCAGATCCGGGCCGGGGAATTTCCAGCCTTCGCGCTCCGGAACGTTGAAGCCGCAGCGGTCGGTGGTCACCCAGAGATCGGAGGTCCCCCAGAGCTGGGCGAAAGCCTTGTGTACGCGAGGCGAGCGCCGGTTTGCCTCGAAGGCAGGATGTTGGAAGAGCTGCACCATGATCCGGTTGTTACGCCTTCGATACCAGGATTCCGCATCCTCAGGATCGGCTCCGACGTAGTTCCAAACGGCCTTTTCCGCTGCGGCGCGGCTTTCGGGGCTGACGGCATTACGCACAATCACGTAACCGTTCTCCTCCCAAAAGGCCAAATCCTCTGCCGTAAGAACCGGTGCGGCCGCATCGATCGAGGCGAGCCAGCGTTGTGTTTCTTCTGGTATTTCGGCTCCGCTGATTGCGGCATTGATCCGTGCCACTTGGGCGGGAGCGATGCCTCCGGTCGTCTCCTGAATCCAGCGCTCAAACTCCTCGAAACTCGGTGCCGATTGCATCAGGTGCTGGATCGCTTGTTCAAGACCGACCCCGCTGGCATGCAGCACCAAGTGATCGAAATGATGTTCCCGTTCATTGCTGCGAAGGCGGACGCCATTTCGCGCCGCCATCTTGCGAGCCCAGAGGCGCTTGAGGTGAAACACTCCGAGTTGGCCGGTTTCATCCGAGGGTGGAAGCTCATCTATCCGAGGGCGGTCACTGATCATGCCCGGTCATACTCGGAAAGCGTTGCCGCCGGGTCAAGCGGGTGTGGAACGACTCATGGACTCTCGCGTTGGATAATATCAGCTTGTGATTATATAATCCTAGGATTATATTGATCCCGTGGACGTTTTCCAAGCCATCGCTGAGCCGACGCGCCGGCAAATTCTCGACCTTCTCCGCGACACCGAACGGGCGGCGGGGGAATTGGTCGAGGTCTTTCCCTCACTGACGCAACCAGCTGTATCGCGGCATCTCCGCGTGCTGCTCAACGTCGGTCTGGTGCAGGTCCGCTCCGAAGCGCAACGCCGGATCTATTCGCTGCGTCCGGAACGGCTCAGCGAGATCGAGCTTTGGCTGAGCCGGTATCGGAGATTCTGGGCCGGCCGGCTGGATGCGTTCGAAAAGCACCTCGACGAGATGCACGGCCCGAAGACTACGAAACCTCGCAAACCAACTTCAAAATGAACATTCATCCCGCAAACGGCACGATTTCCACCGATGGCGACCGGGCCTCTATTCAGTTCGAACGCCGTTTTCCACATTCCATCGACAAAGTGTGGTCCGGACTGACCGATCCGGCGCAACTGGCGCAATGGTTCGGCCATGCCGTCATTGATGGCCGGCAAGGCGGGGAAATTCTCGTTGAGGCCGGCCCGCAGCATATCCCGGTCGAAGTCCGTCGAACCAAAGGCCGCATCCTCGTCTGGGATCCACCGCACGTTCTTGAGTACGAATGGCGCCAGGCGATCATCGAGGAATCGACCCTGCGTTTTGAATTAGTGGCTGATGGCAACGCGACCATCCTCAAGCTGACCCACCGTTGGCTAAGCTTGCGCAATGCCCAGGGATTTGCCCCAGGCTGGCACGCCTATCTCGACCGGTTTGCCGCGTGCCTCAATGGCGCGGAAATCGCCGATTGGACGGCGCTCTTCGGGAAATATCAACCGCACTACGGTTGGAAGGCATGAGCTGAATCCAAGCCCCTGTACTGCCGCCCTTTTGAACTGCAAAAGGGGCGAAGGTGGCAGGCAATTTAGTAATTTAGGAAAATTTAGTAATTTAGTCCTTCGTTTTGGCGATGGAGCACGCCGTGCGCGACTTACGCCGAGATGCACGCAGCGTGGATGAGGATGGGCAGGTTTTCACTAAATTACTAAATTGGGGATGCTCGGCAGAAAGCGCGTATACCGCCTAGTGCTGAGTTCCTTGCTGCTGGTGCTGCGCGGCGGCTTCCTCTTTTGCCTTGGCGGGCTCTGGTTCTGGCTCAGGGTCCACATAGGCCCCGAGTGCCGGTGTTTCTCTTAGCCAGATGCTGTTCTTCCTGGCTTTCGGGAGCAGTTTCGACGGATCTGCGAGTGGATGGTTAGCCATACGATCCGAATCGCCGGTCACCGGCCATCTGGTTCTGTCACGATTATGTCATCAGCGGGATCTTTCCCATAGGTCCCATGAGTCCCATCCGTCTCATTGGTCCCATCAGGGAAGGTCACCGCTCAAAACCACCGCTTCCGGGTCTCGTAAAAGACCGTTTCCCCATCGGTGAAGACGAAGTCCCGCCCGGTGAGCAACACGATCGTATAGGGATGCCGCGACTTGTTTTGGTCCGTCAGGTCCACGCTGTAGAACTGGTTGCCTTCGATTCGCCACGTTCCGTGGGCGGTGCCGGCTTCATTCGGAAGCATCACCCAAGTGCCGTCTTTGCGATTGAGGTAATCGTGCCGCGGCGATGTCCATGCACCCACCAGGGTGCGAGAAAGCGTCTTCGAGTCGGCATTTTTGGGCGCCGGATGATGGCGGATCTCGGCATCAACGGACTGCCAACCTCCCGTCCCGCTGCGGACGAACCGTTCGCGCAGGCGGACGAGCGTGGTGACATAGTTTGCCCGCGCCGCTTCGTCGGGATGCACTCCGGCTTGTTTGAATTGGAGCCGGTCCGCCTGCAGTTCTTTAGGTTCCTCAGCGTGTAGAACGCCGCCGAGAGATGCCATGACCAACGCAGTAAGGAGATATCGTTTCATGTGAAGTGCAGAGCTTTGAGGACGTTCTGGTGCCGTCTTTCGTCGAGCAGAATGTCGGGCGAACGGTGAAGCGCGAGGCAAATCTTTCCCTTGATGCAGAGTCGTGCAGGTAACCGCAGCATTCGGTGAAGACACACCCCGAAAGCCGTTCATCCTCCGGTCTTTGGAACCGCCACGAAAGCGATCGGCCAATATCGGAATTCGTGATTTTTGCCGCTTTTTTACGTGCCAGGAAAATCCCGTTCTGCTAAAGCACCGAAAAACATTTGGGACTGCCGTGCATAGGGCTTCGCGCACCATTTTAGGGAAGGGTGTGCGTGCTTGGCTGGCGTTCCGCAGATCGCAGACGCTATGTCCATTCATGTCGCACTCCGACACGTAACGCGCTATAGTTATGACCGGCCCGTGACCTTGGGTCCACAGGTCGTCCGCCTTCGGCCGGCGCCACACGCCCGCACGCCGATCCTGAGTTATTCGATGCGGATCGAGCCGGAAAATCACTTCATTAACTGGCAGCAGGATCCGCAATCGAACTATCTGGCGCGGCTCGTTTTTCCGGAGGAAACGAAGGAGTTTCGGGTCGAGGTGGATCTCGTCGCCGAGATGGCGGTTTACAATCCTTTCGATTTCTTTCTCGAACCCACCGCGGAGCGTTTCCCGTTCGAGTATGATCCGTCGCTGAATCACGAGTTGGAGCCGTTCCTGCGGAAAGGGCCGCTGACGCCGAAGTTCACCGAATATCTCGAGCAGATTCGCGCCACAAAGCTCACGGTAAAAAGCGAAGCCGCAAAAGTGAGTGGTGCGGGCGAAACCGTCAATGGAGTTGATAGCGGAAATGGTGCGCATCCAAAGGCTGGAAAAGCGGAAGAGGAGCAGAGACCGCGGACGATTGATTTCCTGGTCCATCTGAACTTCCTGCTATCCCAGGACATTCACTATCTCATCCGGATGGAGCCCGGCGTGCAGACGCCGGAGGAAACGCTGACCAACCGCAGCGGTTCCTGCCGCGATTCCGCGTGGCTTCTTTGCCAGCTCCTGCGCCATCTGGGGCTCGCGGCCCGATTCGTCTCCGGCTATATCATTCAGCTTGAGCCGGACGTAAAATCGCTCGATGGCCCGAGCGGCGCGGAGTCCGATTTTACGGATCTTCACGCCTGGTGCGAAGTATATCTGCCCGGAGCAGGTTGGATCGGACTGGATGCCACCTCCGGATTGCTGGCGGGTGAGGGCCACATCCCGCTCGCCGCGACGCCCGATCCGCAGAGTGCTGCCCCTATCACCGGCCGTGTCGGATTGTGTGAAACGACGTTCGATTTTGAGATGTCAGTCTCTCGGGTCTTCGAGTCGCCGCGTGTGACGAAGCCGTACACCGAAGAGCAATGGGAGGCGATCAATAAGCTGGGTCGCCACATCGATAACGAACTGGAAAAGCGCGATGTGCGGCTGACCATGGGCGGTGAGCCGACATTCGTGAGCATCGATGATCCGGATGGCGTGGAATGGAATATGGCCGCGCTTGGTCCGCGCAAGCGCATCATTGCCGATGAACTGGTGAAACGGCTGCGCACGCAATTTTCACCCGGCGGCTTGCTGCACTACGGACAGGGGAAATGGTATCCCGGTGAGTCGCTCCCGCGATGGGCGCTGGGATGTTACTGGCGGAAGGACGGTGTGCCGATCTGGGAAGACGATTCACTCATTGCTTGTGAGAAGACGAACTACGGCTACGGCGCGAACGAGGCCCGGATTTTCCTGGATCGGCTTGCGGAGATGCTCGATGTCGACAGCCGGTGGATGATGCCGGCTTACGAGGACGTGTATTACTATCTTTGGAAAGAGCGCCGGCTGCCGGGAAATGTCGATCCCTTGAAATCGAGGCTCGAGAACAAGGAGGAACGCGATCGACTCGCGAAGATTTTCCAACAGGGACTGGGCTCGGTGACGGGCTATGTGCTCCCGATCCAACGCGATCCAGGTGCATGGCGTTCAGGTCCCTGGTTTCTCCGGGACGAAACATTGTGGCTCATTCCGGGGGATTCGCCGATCGGCTACCGCCTGCCGCTGGACTCTCTGCCGTGGGTGTCGAAGAGCGATTATCCGTGGCTGCATCCCCAGAATCTCTTCGCCGAACTTCCGCCGCTTCCCGGCCGCCCGGATCGCGCCGGGCAGCGCTTTGTGGCTGGGAGTGCCGCACCATTGGCAGCCGGAACTGGACCGGGATTGCGCGGACAACGCCTGGGCGATGGTGACGGGCAGCGACGTCGAGAGCATCTGGAAGGTGTGTCCGATCTCGACCGGCGTCCTGGACAACAGGAATCCGCCGCCTGGATCACCCGCACCGCCATTAGCGTCGAGCCGCGGCATGGCCGGCTCCATATCTTCATGCCGCCGGCGGCTACGACCGAGGAGTATCTGGAATTGATTCCCGCCATCGAAGAAACCGCCCGCGTGCTCGGCATGCCGGTCATCATTGAAGGTGAGGCGCCGCCGCGCGATCCGCGGCTCAATGTCATCAAAGTGACGCCGGATCCGGGCGTGATTGAGGTAAACATGCATCCGGCCCATTCCTGGGACGAACTCGTGCATGCGACCACGACGCTTTACGAAGAGGCGCGCCAGACGCGGTTGGGTACGGAAAAGTTCATGGTCGACGGGCGGCACACCGGCACCGGCGGTGGCAATCACATCGTGATTGGTGGCGCGTCGCCGGCCGATTCACCGATTCTCCGCCGGCCGGATCTGCTTCGTTCGCTGCTGGCTTACTGGCACAATCATCCGTCGCTAAGTTATCTCTTCAGCGGACTCTTCATTGGGCCGACGAGCCAGGCGCCGCGTGTCGATGAAGCGCGCAATGATTCACTTTACGAACTGGAACTGGCCTTCCGGCAGATTCCGGAAAAAGGAGATGTGCCGCCATGGCTCGTGGATCGAATCTTCCGGAACCTGCTCATCGACGTCACCGGGAATACGCATCGCGCGGAGTTCAGCATCGATAAGTTATATCCGGCGGAAAGCGCCGGCGGACGGCTCGGGCTTGTCGAGCTGCGTTCCTTTGAAATGCCGCCGCACGCGCGCATGAGTCTGGCGCAGAATCTCCTTTTGCGCGCGGCCATTGCCCGATTCTGGGCCGAGCCGCACACACCACGGAACCTTGCCCGATGGGGTACCGAGCTGCACGACCGGTTCATGTTGCCACACTTTGTCTGGCAGGATTTCGAGGATGTACTCGGAGATATGAAGGAGCATGGTTATCCATTGGATCCGGCTTGGTTTGCGCCGCATTTCGAGTTTCGCTTCCCGTCGATTGGCGCGATCGCCCAGCGCGGTGTGCACATGGAATTGCGCTCGGCGCTGGAGCCATGGCACGTGCTCGGTGAAGAACCCGCGGGTGGAGCGACCGTGCGTTATGTCGATAGCTCGCTCGAACGCTTGCAAGTGAAAGTCCGCGGACTCACTGACACCCGCCATATCGTGACGTGCAATGGGCGCCGTGTGCCGCTGCATCCCACCGGAACCGCGGGCGAATATGTGGCTGGTGTGCGGTATCGCGCCTGGCAGCCGCCGGAGTGTCTCCAGCCCACCATTGGTGTGCATACGCCGCTGGTCTTCGATTTGTTCGATGCCTGGAGCGACCGCAGTCTCGGCGGTTGCACGTATCACGCCGCTCACCCGGGCGGTCGGAGCTACGGGACATTCCCGGTGAATGCCTACGAAGCGGAAAGCCGTCGTCTTTCCCGCTTCTTCCACGGCGGTCACACACCCGCCGGCATGCCGGAGCCCGGACCGGAAGCAAATCGTGAGTTTCCGATGACCCTCGACTTGCGGACCTGATTCGGCTGGAGTACGGCGCTGGCTTGGATGAATCCCACCTTTGCAGACGCAGCAACAGCGTCGCCGCCCACGCTCCTCGGCGCTTATCGCCCGCCTGCCTCTGTCTATGACGAAGCGGTGGATGCGGACGGGCGTGTGCGTCCAGATTGGTCCGAGTTTGTGGGCCGGATCGAGGCGCTGGGCGCCGATGCGCTGAAGGAGCGCCGGGAGGGGGCACTGCAGCTTCTGCGCGATCACGGCGTCTCCTACAATGTCGTGGACGACGGGTGGAACGCGGAGCGTCCCTGGAAGCTTGATGTTCTGCCGATGATCATCGGCTCCGCGGAATGGGCGCGCCTGGAGGCCGGCCTAATCCAGCGCACGCAGCTCATGAATCTCGTGCTGGGCGATCTCTACGGCCCCCAGCGCCTGCTTCGTGATGGCCTTCTGCCGCCGGCGTTTCTTTACGCGAATCCCGGTTTCATCCGCCAATGTCACGGCATCAAACCGCCGGGCGGAAACTATCTGAGCCTGCATGCCGTCGATCTCACGCGTGCGCCGAATGGGCAATGGTGGGTGCTCGCGGACCGGACCCAGGCGCCAAGCGGAGTGGGTTACGCCCTGGAAAACCGGATCATTCTCTCGCGCACCATGCCGGATGAGTTCCACGGCATGAACGTGCATCGGATCGCGTCATTTTTCCTCCAGCGTCGCGCCGGGTTGCGCGCCATGGCGCCATGGACCGATGAGCCGAATATTGTGTGGCTAACTCCCGGTCCATACACGGCGACTTACTTCGAGCACGCCTATCTTGCTAGGTATCTTGGCTATCCACTCGTCGAGGGCAGCGATCTCACCGTACGCGATCGGAAGGTCTTCATCAAAACGATCGATGGCTTGCAGCGCGTGGACGTGATCGTGCGGCGGGTGGACGACACTTACTGCGACCCGCTGGAACTGCGCTCGGATTCCTTCCTTGGCGTGCCGGGCTTGATGGAAGCCGCCAGAGCAGGGAACGTCGCCATCTCCAACGCGCTCGGCTCTGGAGCCGTGGAAGCTCCCGCGCTGCTCGCGTTCCTGCCTGCCCTCGCGGAGCGCCTGCTCGGTGAGGAATTGCGGATTCCCAATGTGGCGACGTGGTGGTGCGGGCAACGCCGGGAACGTGACTTTACGTTTTCCAACCTGCGCTCGCTGGTCATCAAAAAGGCATTCGTGAGGGGACGCGGCGAACCGGTGTTTTGTGAAAAGCTAGATCCGAACGCTCTCAAGTCGCTCTCGGAACAAATCCGCTCTCATCCCCATGATTTTGTGGGCCAGGAACATGTCGCGGTCTCGACTGCGCCGGTCTGGAATGGAGAGTCGCTCGTCCCGCATCCGCTTATCCTGCGCTGTTTCATCGCAGCGACGCCAAATGGTTTCACCGTGATGCCCGGCGGGCTTACCCGGATTTCGGCGCAACCGGACACGATCATGGTGACTTCGAAACACGGAGGGGGAAACAAAGATACGTGGGTGCTAGCTGAGACGCCGGTCGAAGAAGTGACGCTGCTCGATAAGTCCGGACGGCCGTTGGATTCTCATCGCCACACCGCCACCGTGCCAAGCCGGGTGGTGGACAATCTCTTTTGGCTCGGGCGCTATGCCGAAAGGCTCGAAGATCACATCCGCGTATTGCGGCCTGTTTTGAGCAGGCTCGCGGGTGAGGGGGGGGCAGCCGAGGCCGAGGAGCTTTCCGCGATGGTACGATGCCTCGTGGCGCTGGAGAGGCTGCCGGCCCGCTATGGCGAACGAATCGCGCGACAGATGCTGGCGGAAGCAATCCGCGTTCTGATCTTCGGAAAGGAAGACGCCGGCTCCATTCGCCAGATCATCAGCCGGGTGGGGTATCTTACGGCCAGTCTTCGTGACCGGTTTTCTGGCGATACCTGGCGAATCCTGCGTCAGATGACCGTGGAGTTTCCCGCGACGCCCATTCACTTCACACCGGGGGCGGGTCTGGCGATTCTGCATCGGCTCATCTTCCTGTTGGCCGCATTCAGTGGGATGGAGATGGAGAATATGACGCGCGGACACGCGTGGAGGTTCTTGGAAATCGGACGTCGCGTGGAACGGGCGAGCAATCTGGCCGCCATGCTGCGGGCAGCGGTGACCATGGGTGGCGCCGATGCGCTGGTTCCCGTGCTCGAGTATAGCGACAGCACGATGACTTATCGCCGCCGTTACTTCGCGCGTCCGGATTGGCCGTCAACGCTGGATTTGCTGCTCGGCGATGCCAGCAATCCGCGGTCATTTGCCTTTCAGCTCAATGCCATGGGGCGTCATCTCATCGAATTGCCCGATCCGGCGGATAACCGTCCCCTTCGGCGTAAGTTCGCGGAAATGGAAGCTGCTTTGCATGCCGCGGATTTCGCGGCGCTTGGGGCGGCGGTGACTGCCGGAGACGTCGTGGGCGCTGACCGTTTGCTTGGCAGCCTGACATCGGGTTGTTGGAGTGTCTCGGATGCGCTGACCGTCCACTACTTCAGCCATTCCCAGGCGCGAATCAGTTAACTGCTGCGATGTTATACGCGATTACTCATCCGACGACTTATCGGTACCAATCGGCGGTGTCCGTATCGCAGCACCTCGCGCATCTGCGGCCAAGGGAAACGGCCCGGCAGCAGGTGCTGGAGGTGGCTTTGGAGGTTGAGCCGACATCGGCGACGGTTGTCTCGCGGGAAGATTACTATGGCAATCTGACCGACTATCTTTCCGTGGAGGGTTCGCATCGGGAGTTTCGCGTCACTGCGCGAAGCCGCGTGCGGGTCACGGCGCCTGCGCTGCCGGAGCCGCGCTCCACGCTTGCATGGGAAAAGGCGAGGGAAGCCTGTACGACGGATGTGCTTTCGACCGATAGCGAAGTAGGGGAGTTTCTCTTTGATTCGCCATTCATCACCACTGCCGAACCGTTTGCCGATTACGCCCGGCGATCTTTTGCGGCGGGCCGCCCCATCCTGGAGGCGGTGGCGGATTTCATCGGCCGAATCTTCCGCGATTTCCAATTCGACCGCCGCGCGACGACGATTGCCACGCCCGTGGAGGAAGTGTTCCGGCGTCGCCGCGGGGTTTGCCAGGATTTCGCACACCTGGCCATCACCTGCCTGCGCTCCCTCGGGCTTCCGGCGCGCTACGTCAGTGGTTACATCGAAACCGTGCCGCCGCCTGGCAAGGCGCGCCTCGTGGGAGCCGATGCGTCACATGCCTGGTTTGCATTTTGGTGTCCCGGGTTCGGTTGGATCGACGCCGATCCTACAAACAATCTGCTCTGTGCCGATCGGCATGTTACCGTGGCTTGGGGGCGGGACTTTAGCGACGTCAGCCCGTTGCGCGGCGTGGTGGTGGGCGGCGGTGAACACCGGCTGCAGGTGGCGGTGGATGTCGAGCCGATTAAGGAGGCGAAGGTTGAGTCTGAAAAGCCTGGAAGCGGTTCTTAAGGAGACCGTCTTTAGCGCCAACGGCGCGACCCTATATCAGCCTGGGGCGATAGCCCCAGGTACCTGGGAAAAAGGGCGGAAGGGCTGTAAGCCCGCGCCATTTCCCGCGTATAAACCAGATGGCTGCTTCCCTGATGGGGCGGGCTTTCAGCCCTTGAACTATTGATGAGACAACCTGGGGCTTCGCCCCAGGCTGATATGGTGCCGCGCCGTTGGCGCTACATAAGCGACGCCGCGTTCGGCCCGTTAAATGTTGGTAGTTTAGAGTTGGTAGTTGGGTGTTTTCCCTTCCTCCCGTTCCCACGCTCGGGATCAGATATTCCCAGCGCGTCGCTTCTCCAAAAAAAAGAAAGCCCGGCAGGAGTAATCTCCTGCCGGGCTTCTATGGCAAACGAAGAGGTTAGCTAATTACTTCAGCGGCTTGAGCGTGAGGTCCTTGAACTGGACTTCCATCGGCGAACCCGCGTGAAGCTGGAGGGCGAGCACGCCGCTCTTGGCGCCCGCGGAGCTTTCGTCGGTCACGTCGACCGTCTGCTTGCCGTTGACGAAATGCTCGAGATGGTTGCCCTTGGCGATGATCTTGTAGTCGTTCCACTCGTTGTTCTTCACCGTGGCCTGGATCTCGTCGGAATTGCCGCAGGAGCCGGTGACTTCGATCTTCGGCTTGCCCGGAGCTTCACCGTCCTTGATCACGACCTTTTCCCCGCGCTTGGCGAGGATGCCGCGCATCTTCTCTTCATAGAGGATGCCCGTGTAGGTCTTGCCGGCTTCCATATCGGCCTGGTAGCCCCCGACGACCCAGTACTTCGGGTCAACGACTTTGGACCGATACTGGACGCCGGAATTGGCGAAGCCCTGGGGTCCGGGGACCATCTTGAACTTGCAGGTAAACTCGAAATCCGAGACATCGCCGCCCTTCCAGATCAGGAAGGTATTTCCCTTGGCGGGTGTTTCCTTGGTCGTCTTGCCGACGATCGTGCCGTCCTGTACCGACCAGAGGTCAGGGCTGCCTTCCCAGCCGGAAAGATCCTGGCCGTTGAAAAGCTGGGTTTCGCCGTTCGGGCCGGTCTTGGCCGCCGACGCGGCGCGTGGGGCGTCGAAGACGGGTTCGTTGACGATATCGGTGGTGTTCTGAGCCTGGAGCGCGATCGGGGTCGCGATGAATCCGAGGGCGCAGAGCGCGGAAAGAGCAGGGAGAAGTTTCATAACTGGCTTGTGGCCGGATGAGTCCTTAGCGGGTTGCTTTCTTAGCCGTTTTCGCAGCGGGCTTGGCTGCGACGGATTTCGCCGGAGCGGCCTTCTTGGCCGCGCCGCTCTTCCTGCCGAAGAACTGGTGAAGATTTGCCAGGCCCTTCACTGCGATATCGTCGCGTTTCGGTTCGATCTTCCGCCAGATGGCGGCGGCGCGGGCAATCACTTTCACGTCCGTGGTGAACGATTCGATGACCACGTCGCCGTCATAGCCGACTTCCTTGAGGGCTTTCACGATGCCCTTCCACTCGAGGGAATCGCCGCCGGGGATGCCGCGATCGGTTCCGCAGGCGTGGAAATGACCGAGCAGCTTGCCCGCTTTGCGAATGGCGGCGGGCTGATTCTTCTCCTCGATGTTCATGTGGAATGTATCGAGGTGAAGCTTCAGGGCCGGGCTCTTTACGGCTTTGATGAGAGTGAGGGCCTGGTCGACTGTGTTCAGGAAGTCGGTCTCGAAGCGGTTGAGCGGCTCGACGCAGATCTGCTTGCCTTTGCTCTCGGCGTATTTGGCCAGTTCCTTGAGGTTCTTCACCACACTCTCGAAGTGTTGCTTCTTCTCGGCGTCTTCGTGGGAGCCGATGCGGCCGACGACGCTATAGACGGGCCCGATGAGATTTGGGCAATCGAGCGCCACCATTTGATCGATGAGCGCCTTGCAGTACACCATGGCGGTCTCCTGTTCTTCGGGCGTGCCACGGAAATCGCGGCCCGGTCCCATGCAAGCGCAGACGCTGCCGCAGACGAGGCCGGCCTTATCGAGAGCCGACTTGATCTTCGCCGGATCGATATGAGCTGGGTCTTCGATTGGAATTTCCACGGAATCGAAGCCCCAATCCTTGAACTTCTTGAAGAGCTTCACGCTCTCCGAGGTGAACGGTGAAACGAAAAGAAACGAATTGATGCCGAAGCGCATAGGAAGATTTTGCCAGGGTTGAGGAACAACGAGGAATCCGGAGGGATCCTCAAATCATAGGAAGCGCATTAGTGACGGCGCTTGTTCCGGAGTCAAGAACGGGAACGCCACGTTTATCGATCTTTCGGAATGTCCGGCCAAAGCTGACAAAAGCGTCGTCCTCAAAACCCCTTTTCACAAGGCGGCCAACCATTTATATCATCCACGCCTCGATGAATTCCTCCGAGATCAAATACCCGACTGTAAGCATTGGTGAGTTCTATACTCGCCACTCCGAGGCTTTGCAGATGGTCCTGCTGGGTGGCCAGACGGGCTTCGATCGGCGGATCCGTGAGCCCACCATCAACCGGCCGGGACTGGCGCTGGCCGGCTTTTATTCCTATTTCGCAGAAAAACGGATCCAGGTGCTCGGTGCGGCGGAGCTTTCCTATCTGAAGAGCCTTTCGGCGGAGGAATGCCGGGCCCGCTGTTGCGCCCTGTGCGAACGGCCCATTCCCGGGTTGGTTGTGGCGCGGGGTTCAAAGCCACCGACCGCTCTCCTGCACGCGGCAGGAGAGGCGGGGATTGCCGTCTTCCGTACGGAGATGGTGACGATGAATTTCATCAATGCCGCGACCCTGGCCCTCGAGTTCGACTTTGCTCCGATGAAGAGCGAATACGGCTCGATGGTGGATATTCAGGGCATTGGCACGCTCATCCGGGGCTCTTCCGGCATCGGGAAAAGCGAATGCGTGCTCGGCCTGCTCGAGCGGGGGCATTCGCTGGTCAGTGACGACATCACCCGTTTCCGCGCCCTGGAGGGCAGGGAGCTGATCGGAACTTCGCCCGATCTTACGCGCAACCATATCGAGGTTCGCGGGTTGGGGGTGATCAACGTCATGCACATCTTTGGGATCGGTAGTGTCCGCATGGAAAAACGCCTTGACCTCATCGTCACACTCAAGGATTGGCAGGAGCTGGAGGAGGTGGATAGGATTGGGCTCGACCAGGAGTATTACGAAATCCTCGAAATCCTGGTTCCCCACATTACAATCCCCGTCCGAACCGGCCGCGATATCGCGCGCCTTGTTGAAGTCGCTGCGCTGGACCAGAAGCTGAAGAGCATGGGCCAGAACAGCGCGCTCGAATTTAACCAACGACTGTTGAACCTCATGCAGAAGAAAGACTAGTGATGGGCATCTTCGGCCGGAAACGCGACGAGACGTCCCAACATAAAACCACCAGGGAACTCACCATCTTGAACAAGCTCGGCATGCATGCACGCCCGTCCGCGCAATTCGTCAAGACGTGCAGCCGCTTTCGCTGTGACGTCTGGGTCGAAAAAGACGGCGAACAGGTGAACGGCAAGAGCATCATGGGTCTCATGATGCTCGCCGCCGGCATGGGTTCGACGCTCAAGGTCACGTGCGACGGGCCGGATGCCGATCGTGCCCTCGAAGAAATCGAAGCTTTGATCGCGCGAAAATTCGATGAGGATTGATCCCGGCTTTTTAATTTCCGCCGCTGTCTTTCCCGCTTTTTCCAAAGGTCCCCTCCATGGTCCCTTGCGGAAAAGCGCCTGCGCCCCCGTCTGCTCCTTATGAGCGATTCGCCGGATCCAGCTCAAAAGCAAGAGCGCCGCTTTAACGGTGTGGGAGTCTCTCCCGGCATCGCTCGAGGCAATATCTTTGTCCACCGCCCGGAGGATGAGGAGCCGGCGGTGCTCCACGTGGCCGAAGAGGAGATCCCAAACGAGATCGCTCGCTTCGAGGCGGCGCTGCTCGCCACTCGTCACCAGATCCTCGAACTTCAGGAGCGGATCGCCGAATCGATCGGCACGAAGGATGCCAGCATCTTCGACGCGCATCTTCTGGTCGTGGAGGACCGAACGCTCATCGACGAAGTGCTTCGCACGCTCCAGCGCGACAAGTACAACGTCGAGTACATTTTCACCCAGGTGGCGGGGCGCTTCGAGAAGACGCTCAGCGAGATCGATGATCCCTATCTCCGGGAACGGGCGCTGGATATCCGTGACGTCACCCGGCGGGTGATTCGCAATCTCATGGGGAAACAGCAGCGCGATCTTTCCTCCGTCGCCACGCCGCATCTGCTGGTTGCCCATAATCTGACGCCGTCCGACACGGCTCAGCTCAATCGCCGGCTTGTCCTCGGTTTCGCCACGGATATCGGTGCCAAGACGTCTCACACGGCGATCATGGCGCGGTCGCTGAATATCCCGGCGGTGGTCGGCCTGCATGACATCTCGGTGCAGCTTTCGACCGGAGATCACGTCCTGCTCGACGGCTACAACGGGGTGGTGATCGTCAATCCCTCCGATCAGACGCTCTGGGAATACGGCGAACTCGAGGTCAAGAAGAGTGAAGTCGAGCAACAGCTGAGCAAGCTCCGCGAGACGGAGTGCAAGACGATCGATGGCCGGCACGTCATCCTTTCCGCGAATATCGAGTCGCCGGAGGATATGAGCCTGGTCCAGCAGAGCGGCGCGGAAGGCATCGGCCTGTACCGGACGGAATTCTTCTATCTGAATCGCACGGAATTGCCGAGCGAAGACGATCAGTATGCCGCCTACCACCAGGTGGCGGAGCGCGTGCAGCCAAATTCGGTGATCATTCGGACGCTCGACCTTGGCGGCGACAAGTTCATGAGCGCGCTCAATCTGCCCGATGAGCTGAACCCGTTCCTCGGCTGGCGCGCCATCCGTTTCTGCCTGGAGCGTCAGGATATCTTCAAGACCCAACTTCGCGCGATCCTGCGGGCCAGTGCGGTCGGCAATGTGCGAATGATGTACCCGATGATTTCGGGAGTGGATGAGGTTCGGAGAGCCAATGCCATCCTGGAAGAGTGCCGTGCCGAGTTGCGGGCGGAGGGCGTCCCGTTTGATGAACAGATGCAGGTGGGCGCGATGATCGAGATTCCGAGCGCTGCGATTGCCGCGGATATCATTGCGCGCGAGGTCAATTTCTTTTCCATCGGCACGAACGATCTCATCCAGTACGCCATCGCCGTCGATCGCCTGAACGAGCACATTGCTCATCTTTACGAACCCACGCACCCAGCGATTATCCGTCTCATCCGGATGGTCGTGGATGCCGGCCACGCGCACAACTTATGGGTAGGGGTATGTGGTGAGATGGCAGGGGATATCCTGCTCACGCCTTTGCTTCTGGGGCTGGGGGTGGATGAACTCAGCGCCGGCGCGGCGCTTGTCCCGCGAGTGAAGCGCGCGGTGCAAAGCCTCGATCTCGCAGTGTGCCTGAAGCTGATCGAGGAGATCCGGCATCTCGATAACGCGGCGGCGATCATGGAGAAGTGCCAGGAGTTGGCGGAGAAAAACTACGGCGATCTGTTGTAAGTCGAAGTAAATCTCACGCGGAGCCGCGGGATTCGCGGAGAGGAGGAAGCGAACGAAGGAATTCTTTCATTAGGCACCTTCCTCCTCTTCTCCGCGTTTCCGCGCCTCCGTGTGAGACATCCCTCTCTGCGTGAGTGACTAAAATCGCCCGCCAGGATAGAAATCGGGGCGTCGTTCGGCTCGGGGCATGACGATCACGGTCGGCGCCCGGTTCTCGCCGTCAAAATGGAGGACATCAAAGTTCCATCCGTGATTCACCTCGATCGGATGAGGCCCAGCCGGGACCTCAAACGATTCGAGATCATCGTTGAGTTTCTCGTTCTCCCGCTCCTGCTCCAGTCGGCCGATCTCCGCAATAAGGTTTGCCCTCTCCTGCTGCAATTGTTCGGCCTGGTCGAGTTTCGCCTTGGTGGCTTTGAGATCGGTCTGCAAGGAGTCGATATTACTCTTCGTGAAGAAACCCAAAACCGCTGCGGCGAATACCACAGCGGTCAGGGTGCCTATCGTCTTTCGATTCATGGGAACTTCAGTTCGCCATGCGGATTCTCAAAGCCGGGTAAAAACCACCTTATCGCCTGGCTGCACTGTTGTGCCATGGGGGAGCGATTCGGGGATGATATTGGCCACCGAACGATCTGGTTCGACCGTCTTGATCTTTGCGCGACCGATGTTCTGTCCGTTGCGAGAGAGGATCACTGAGGCATTCACTGCCGCGCCATTCCGGTCGCCGACATCCAGCACCACAAAACTCCAGCCTGGGTCAACTTCAAGAACTCGTCCGGTCAGCCCCATCTTGGCGATGTTGAGTTCATAGTGGCGGACCTTTTCAGTGGCCGTGGCCAGTGCTTTTTCTGATGTCTGAGCTTTGGCGGTCTGAGTTTCTGCTTCCTGCTTCAGCGAATCAATCTGCGCCGTAAGCTGATCATGCTCGTCCGTCAGTTGCTTGATCTTCGCCGCGAGCGAATCGCCATCGACATTGGGCGTGCCTTGGCCCTGCTTCAATCGCTCATTTGCGGCAGCCAACAGCATGTCCTTTTCTTTCAACGTCGCGTCCTTTTCCGCGATTTGCTTCGTCAGATTATCCTTCTCCGCGACTGCCGCATCTAGACTGGCTTTCTCCTCCGCGAGTGACTTGTTGGCCGCGACGAGTTCGTCCGCGGTCTTGGAAAGCGTCTGTTTGGTGTCATCCAGCGTCTTCCTCGTCGCCGCGTATTCCGTTTTCGTCGTCTTCAGCGTGCTCTGCAGCGCGTCGACTTTTGCCTTGGTGAGATAGCCGGTGACTGCCGTTGCGGTCACAACCACAGTCAGCGTGCCGATCGTAATTTTGTTCATGGGGTTCAGTAAGAGATGTTTGTCCGCTTTTGTTCATTGGCTCGCGGACATGCGATGAAGTTACCTCAGAAAGAATCTCCGGCAAGCATCCACACCGTCACAATCAGTAGTTTTTACCCTGTCTTCTCGCCCGTTTTACCCTGGATTTACAAAACCGGCTAACTCTTCGAAACTGGTTGTTTCGCCAGTTGTCAGAACTCCGCCTCCAATTCGAGTAGTTTGAACTTCCAATCCAGCCCGAGTCCAAAACCGCCCGGACCAGCTTCCGCGACGACTCGATGACAGGGGACCAACAAGGGCAGGTGATTACTCCCGCAAGCCTGACCAACCGCACGCACCGCCTTTGGGTTACCCACTGCTTCGGCAAGCTCCGCATAGGTCAGCGCCGTGCCTGCCGGAATCTTTTGTAACTCTTCCCAAATCCGGCGTGTAAAAGGACCGGAGTCCGGCCACTGGATTGGGAATTTCGAGAGTTGCTCGAGCAAATCGGCCAGCATGGCTGGCTCCAGCCCATCTGGTATCTGCTCGGGAACGTTGATCGCAGTGATCCGGTCACTTTGGAAGTCAGCCGTGACTTCCAAAACCCCAGCACGAAACGTGCGCCGCGTCATCCGTGCTGGACGGTGTAGTAAAGAAAGCAGAGCGCCCCGGCGAAGAGCGTGAGCAGGATGAAGAACATGAAGCGGCCGCGATTGCGTTCCGCGCGGAAACGGCGCTGCTTGGCTGGCGCTCCGGCATTCAGTTCGTAACGGCGATCCGGCAGAGAGGCAACCGAACCAGTGCCAAACCGGCCTTCAATGCGTGCCATACGGGCGGCGGCTTGCTCTCGCTGGACGCGACGGCGCTCTTCGGCCAGCTTGGGAGCCTGGTCGATAAGAGTCTGAAACTTCTGCATCTGCGCTTGCAGCTTGGCTTCTTCCTCGGCAATGCGGCGCTTCTGGTTATCCAGCGGGCCGGCTGTTTTTTCTTTCTTGCGGGAAGTGCTGCTCGTCGTCCTTTTGGTTGCCATCAGCGAATACTTAGTGAGGTACGGAGAGATAAATTACGAAGACCAGGATAATACCAATTACGGTGAGTGGCAACGTGAATGCCACGCCCGCCTTCAACCAGTAGGTAAAATCACGGTCACTGGAGCCTGAATAGTCGAACTGATACCCCGCTGTGGCTGCGACCGGATCAGAGCCGTCAGTGTCGGTCTCAGGGCTGATCTTGGGCAATGACTTGCCATACTCCGCACGGGCGTCGTCCACCGCGCTCAGCGCCTTGCTCAGCTCGCGATTCATATCCAGTCCCTCCCAGGCCTTGGGGTTGATCGACTCGAGATTTTGCAGGTGGGCGTTGAAAGTGTCGTGGATGCCATGGAGCAGTTCTACGCGCTTTTGAGCGTCGTAGGCTTCACGTTCCAGCACCACCATGGCGCGGGTGAATTTCTCCACCATTTCGGAACGGCCAGTCTGGAGTTGCTCCTGGCGGCGCGATAATTCCTCGAGTTCGCGCTTTTGCCGCTCGATCATGTCCTGCTGGCGCTTGAGGGCGAGCAGTTGTTCCTGGGCCTTCTGAACCTGTGAGTCGAGGTGCTCTGTGGAGAGTTCCTCCTCGGGCAATTCCAGATGTTCCTGATCGTAGCGCGGAGGCTGTGGCATGGCGGATGAAACGATTTGGAGACTATTGTCTGGCTGTCAAATTTCCAGCCTTTTCACGCGGTTCCACGCGGTGAGGAGTGGAAAAAAGAGGACCGCAGCACTGAGGACGGCGATCAGCCCGATGGCGAGCGCATCGGGAATCGGGACATTAATCTTGGTCACTCGCCGTAGATCGGGCAACGCGCTCAAGCCGACCGTAAGCGTTACATAGATAAATGAAATGACGAGACAAAGCGTGCCGCCAAACCCGGAGACAATCTTGGAAGGATTCTCTTCCTTGAAGTTCGGAAACAGGGCGCCAAGACCCACGGCCAGCCCGGAAAGCGCGGCGCTCATGAGGCTGATGGTCACGACGAAGAAGGCGACCTTTCCCCACGGCAGATTCAGCATCACGCTGGAGGCGATCATCAGGCTCACCGTCACCGCAAGCGCTGAAATACAGCTCATCCAGAACTTTTGCAGCAGCACCCTCTGCAGGCCGATCGGAGAGAGTCCCAGGATCCAGATCCGCCGCCCCTCGAGGCTGAATTGCGGGAAGACAAAGCGTGTGGTGAGGGTGGAGAGAGTCAGCGCGGAGGCCGCCAGATTGAGATAGGAGATCATCGTCTCCCAAAAGGCCGACTGGAAGCTGACCGTGACGTTCCGCAGGTTCAGGACATAGATACACAGCAGCCCGAAGAAGATCATGAACTGCGTCCACTGCGCGGGATCGCGCCAGAAAAGCCGCGTATCCTTGAGGACGAGGGCCGCGCCAGACCGGGAGATCGGACGGATACAATCGATGAATCGTTCGAGGAGCGAGCGACGCCATTCCTTGGCCCGTTTCGCATCCGCTTTGCGCTGAAACCGCTCTGCTCGCGAGGAAAGCGCGGAGACAAAGCTTTCGTAATAGCACCGCCCCACGAGCTCGAAGCCGATGAGCAGTCCCATGAGGGCATTGCTCAGGAGGAGCAGGAAAAAGAACATCCCTTGCCGGACCAGCCCATCGCTCCAGGCGAGAACCGATCGTGCCAGCCAGGCACTCGGCAGGAAGGGGCTCACACTGATCCGCGTGTGATGCAGGATCTGGTCGAAGGTCAGCGCTTCCTGCGGGCTCACCAACTGGGATTCACTCACCGGTTTGATGGCCACGACGATGAAGACCACGCTGCCGATGCAGAGCGCCAGCAGACCGCGCCGGACCATCGGCCGCGCCAGGATGCGCACGAGGAAGACCATGCCCCACGATCCCAGCAGGGCGGGAATGATGACGAAAGGAATGTAAACCAGCCCGACCTGGAAATAGAAAGAGGCCGTGACATCATGCACCCGCCCGTACGCGAGCATCATGGGAGCGCTCAGAAAAATGAGCGCCCAGCTTGAAACGGCCAGTGCTTCGAAGAATTTCCACCGGTAGACATTCCGATGGGGGATCGGCAGCGAGAGAAACCACATCGTCTCGCGGTTCTTGAAGAGCGTGGAGTAGCCGATGATGAGGTTTGAGAAAACCAGCATCACGAAGAAGAACGCGAAGAGCAGGAAGAGAATGCGCTGGCTGAGCAAGCTGCCGACGAGCGGAAAGTGGTACAGATAGTCGAGCCCGACGCTGAAAAGCGTATACCCAAGGAACACGTATCCGATCATCAACCCGGAGAGGACGAAGACGAGGAGAGGAGATTCCCGCCGCGCATTGCGCAGCCACGCGAGAAAGCTCCGCCAGTGAACCCAGAGGAGGAGGCGATAAAGGCGGCGGGTGGAAACTGGAGGCTGCTCGGAAAAGGATTCGTTGAGCGGTTCGAGGGATGCCACGGCTGCCATGCATGAACCATGAATTGGTTCGGTTCGCAAGAGGAGGGATGCGCGAAATAGTGGGGCGGCTCACGCGTTGTGTGGAACCTCTGGTGCGGGGTTGGAGAAATTTTTTCTTCCACCCTGAAAACTCCCAACTCCCAACTGCCAACGTTCAAAGGCAACAAGTTCGGCGTCCTTCTTTAAAATGCTCAAAAGAAGACTTGGAGATTGCTGATTCGCGCCGCCGCGAACCGTTGAATGTTGGTAGTTTGGCGTTGGGAGTTGGGAGTTTTGCGTCCCCAGAAGCCTTTCAACGCGGCGCCGGGAGAAATAACCGACCACGTTTTCACCCCCTCGAACCGGTTTTCCCCTCCCAACGTTGACTTGTTGCGCCTTTGTCCTACCCTTTGCCGCCACTTTACATGGCCGGAATTGTCGTCAAACCTCGCTCTCGCATCTATCACGGCCACGATTGGGTTTATACAAGCGATGTGCTGAAAGCTTTCGGGCAACCGGAAGACGGCGAGGTGATCTCGCTCAAGGATGGCCAGGATCGCCTGCTCGGCAGTGCCATTTACAATAGCCACTCGCAGATCGTCGCCCGCCGTTTCTCGCGTCAACGCCAGGATCTGGACCTGGATTTTTTCCAGCGCCGCGTCCGTCAGGCGGTCGAATACCGCGCCCGCCGGGGCTTTGATCCACGGCTTTGCCGCGTGGTGTGGAGCGAGAGTGATGGCATCCCGGGATTGATTGTCGACCGCTACGGCGATCATCTCGTTCTGCAGACCCTCACGCTGGCCATGGAAAAGAGGAAGGCGCTTATTGTGGAGGCTTTGCGCGCTATTCTCGAACCGCGCTCCATCGTCGAAAGGAACGATGCACCGATCCGCAAGGCCGAAGGGCTGGAGTTGCAGACCGGAATGCTCTGGGGAGAAGACCCCGGCGCGTTTGTGATCAACACCTTTGGGCTGGAATTTGAGATCGATCTTCTGCGTGGACAGAAGACCGGATTCTATCTCGATCAGATCGAAAACTATCAGGTGATCGCCAATCACGCGCGGGGCAAACGGGTTTTGGATTGCTTTGCCAATCAGGGCGCTTTCGCCCTCGCCTGTGCACGGGCTGGGGCAGCGAAGGTCACGGCAGTGGAGATCAGCGCGGACGCCGTGGGATTGATCCGCCGCAATGCCGCCCGCAACAATCTTACGGTTGAGGCTCTGGAAGCGAACGTCTTCGACTTTCTCAAGGAGCACGAGAAACGCGGAACGCTGGGATCTGATCATTCTCGATCCACCCTCTTTCACCAAGACGAAGGGAAAGCTGAATGATGCGTTGCGCGGATATAAAGAGATCCACCTGCGCGCTCTGAAGCTGCTCGCGACGGATGGTCTGCTCGCCACCTACTGCTGTTCGCATCACGTAAGCCGCGAGATCTTTCAGGGGATCATCAACGAAGCGACCGTCGATGCGCGCAAGACTCTGCGGCAACTCGCGATCTATACACAGAGCGCCGATCATCCGGTCATCTCCACGCTGCCGGAGACGGAGTATCTCAAGGGGGCGCTCTACGAATTGGCTCCCGGCCGTTAGCATCAAGGTGGCGCACCTTTAACGGGTGATCGACAAGCGGTCTCGTTCCAGCTTCAACTTCGCTCGTATCTTGCTGCATTCCTTGCCGGATTGAGCCACCTTTTGAACACGCCTCCCGCTCCCCTGTCCAAATGCCGACTTTGATGCCACGCCCCGCTTCCTCATTTATCGGCGCCGCGTTGTTGCTCGCGCCGGGACTTTTGTGGGCGCAAGATCCGGATGCTGCGCTGCCTCCGTATACGACGGCCCCGCCGCGGGGGATGAGCATTCTCAAGCAGATCGATCAGGGCTTTGTCGAAGTATACGAAAAGGTGGCGCCAGGGGTCGTGGTCATCGAGGCGATCAAGAAAATCGAGGACGTGGATAGTTCGGACAAAGGCTTCGATTTTTTCCTGAACGACAAGGATCAGCAGCAGGAGGAAGGAAAGAAACCGGGACCGCATCCATTCAAGCTTCCCCAGCAGCCGGCGCGAAGTGAAGGGTCCGGATTTTTCATCCGTTCCGACGGCTACATCATCACGAACCGGCACGTCATTGCCGAAGCCGATAAGCTGAGTGTCCGCACGAAGGATGGCCGCAATTTTCCGGCAAGGGTGATTGGCGCCGATGACACGACGGATATCGCCGTCATCAAGATCGATGCCAGGGATTTGCCCCCGCTCGAGTTTGGAGACAGCGATGCGCTGAAGGTCGGCCAGCTCGTTTGCGCGATCGGGACGCCGTATAATCAGGACTTTTCCTTCACCTGCGGGTGGGTGAGTGGCAAGGGCCGGACGAATCTCTTGGGTCCAACTTCGCAGTCGATCCTGTACGAAGATTACATCCAGACCGACGCGTTCATCAATCCGGGTAACTCAGGCGGGCCGCTCTTCGACGTGGAGGGAAAGGTCATCGGGATGAATACGCTCATCAATGGGGTAGGTCGGGGACTGGCGTTTGCCATTCCATCGAATATTCTCCGGCAGATCGGCAATGAACTCATCATGACGGGGCGAGTGATCCGTCCCTGGCTGGGAGTGCGTATCGAATCGCTGGGGGAGAATCCGCTTTTGCGCGAGCACGCCATGGGGGTGGATCGCGGTGTGGTGGTCGATACCATCGAAGCCGGTGCCCCGGCGATTAAGAGCGACCTCCGGCCGGCGGATATCATTACCGAAGTGGATGGCGCCAAAGTCGCCACGGCCCATGATTTGCAAAGGGAAGTGCTGAAGAAGCGGGTGGGGCAGGCGGTGCAACTGACGGTGTGGCGATCGGGCCAGATGCTGACCATTCCCGTGCTCACGGGCGAACTGCCGACCGAATTGGCGAAAGTCCCGACGCCGACTCCGCCGCGCAAGGCGATGGAGGCGAAAGACGAAAGCTTCGGCATGAAGCTGAAGGATTCAAAAAGCGGGGCGCAAATCGTGCAGGTTTTGCCGGATAGCGCCGCGTCACTGGCTGAGCTTCAGCCGGACGACGTGATCACGGATGTCGAGAGCAAGCAGGTGATGGATTCGGAAAGCTGTCTCGCCGCATTGCGTACCGCCGCCGAGCGCGCGGACCGCCGCGGGGTGCTTCTGAATATCGAGCGGCACGGCCGGCGTACGTACGCTGTGCTGAATGTCGAAAAGTAGGAGCAAGTCGCGGGACGAGAACTGCGCTGTTTAGTTTGGTTAAGTCCGCCCTGTCCGATCGCAGGCCCGGAGGGCCGAAGGACAGTAGCTCCGGGCGACAGCCCGGAGATTGAGCGTCCCCGGATCAGCCCCGGATGGGGCGTCGGAGTCCGTCGGACTTGTCACGTGGACTACAGCGCACAACTTCACGCCACATTCTCCGCCGTCGCAATCTTAGCTTCCGTCGGCTCTGCCGGCATAGGCACCACTGCCTCCGTTTCCATCTTCCGCTTAGGCAAAAACAGATTTCGCCACTCCGCCAAAAGCCAGCGCCGCATGCCTTCAAAGAGCAGTTTCCCGGAGGAATTGTCCGGCAGAAAGCCCCCGACGAGAAGACGCCAATCCGCGTTTCGCGCTCCATAGACTCCGGCCTCGATCCGCTCCTGGGCCAGATGCGCGAGGCGCGCATTATAGAAGCGCATGACCTTCGCCACGATGCGTCCCGGAATGCCATCAAAAGGCAAAAAGCCGAACTGCACGGTTGGATCGCTATATACCTGCCGGACCGGGCCGAGATGATACGAAGCAATATCGAGCAGAAACGCCGCCGCCATCAGCTCCGCGTCGCCGAGATAGTAATACTTGTCGCGGTAGAGACCGTCGAACCACGAGCGATAGCAGAACGCGAAGCGATCATTGTAGCTCTCAACCTCCATCCTCGTCTCCTCGCCCTCCAGTGAGCGCGTCACCAGCGAGTGAGCGGTATGAGCGGTGAAAGCACAGAAATCCAGCCCCGGCGAATAAAGCGGATCGATGAACGAAGCCGCGTCACCGACCAGCACCCATCCATCACCGGCCACACGCTCAGAGTAATAAGGCAGCGCGGAAAAAGCGCGCTGATCGCATTCGACCACTTCCACATCCGCGAGCATCTCCCGGCCGACCGGATGCGTCATGCAATGCGCCTTGAGCCGTTCCGCGATCGTCCCACCCCGTGGCGGCTGAAAAAGCCGCGTGTCGTAGACGAGGCCGATACTGGTATCGCCGCCTTTGAGCGGGATGATCCAGCACCACCAGCCGAGCCCCATGAGATGATTCGTGGCCCAGCCGCGTCCGGTCCAGGCTGCCTTTGCCCAACACGGATACTTGTCCCGCAGTTCGCAACCATCCCAATCCTTCACGCCCTTGAACCGCGCCCAGATGGAATTGATCGGGTGCTCCTTGAGCGGCCGCCAGAGATCCAGTTTGCGCGCGATCACCGCAGCGCGTCCGCTGGCATCGATGACCCACTTCGCGGTGACCGTTCGCTCTTCGCCATCCTTCGTGATGGAAATCTGATTTCGGCCCACGCCGCCAAGTTCCAGCTCGGTCACCTTCGCCGGACGCCACAATTCGCACCCCGCCTGCGCGGCGAGTTGGAGAACGTGTTCATCGAGCGTTGCACGATCCACCTGAAAGCCGGAGAGCCGCGAATTGTACTTCGCCCCGATCTCGGCGCATTTCGCGAAGGATTCATCCGGCGTCCGCGCAAACCACATCCTCAGCCCCTGTTTGTTCAACTGATGATGCCCGAGGTAATTCGTCAGCCCCAGCACCCGCATCAAAAAGCAGGAACTCACTTCGGTCGTCGATTCCCCGACCTTCCGGTCGAACTCCGCGGCCCGCTCCACGATCAGCACGCGAAGCGATGGGGAGCGGCGTTTGAGCAAAAGCCCAGTCGCCGCGCCCGAAAAAGCGCCGCCGATGATCACGACATCGAAATTCATGGTGCCTGTAGTACCCGAACCCACGCCGGCATGCAATGAAGGCGAGTGGCGGCTGTGTTATGCCCACCGTCATGGAAGCGCTTCGGCGTGCGTTTCTTACATCGCCGCCGACGTGGCGAGGCTCGTTCCGGGTGTCGCCGAGGGCGGCAAAATGCGGTCTCCGAGGGATCGCAAAATTTTTGAAAATTTCTGTTGCTGACCTGCGGCTCGGACCCTATGGTGCGCCTCCCTTAAACAAGGAGTCTTAGCTCAATCGGTTAGAGCGCTGCCCTGTCACGGCAGAGGTTGCGGGTTCGAGCCCCGTAGACTCCGCCATTCAGAGGGAATGGCGGAGTTAACTAAAAGGCGGTTGAATCTTCCGCTCATGCGTGCGTTTCCGTGTTTCACGTTGACGGACAAGGACCTTCCCAATGAGGGTGTGCGGCAACTTTCGTTGCCGAACATAGTGCCTGCTGATAAGCTTTGTCTCCAGATGAACCAACTCCGCCGCCGCCAGATGGCCGAAATCCTCCGGCGGGAGCGCTCGATCCAGCCATCGCGCTCCTCAGAGGAGGCTTACGCCCAGATGGCACGTATGAAGGCGTGCCAGAAGGAGAGGTTGCAGGACACCAGTGGCGGATTCTCCACAGTTGGGCTGCACAGTGCGGGTTCATCGTTCCCGACGCGTTAGGCCCGGAGCGGGAGGGTGGCCTTCGGTTCGACCGCCACGTCGACTTCAATCACGCGCGGCCTTTGCCAGAAATCTGCTCCCATAAACATGAGTAGATTCTCCGGATGGGCCCCTGATCGTTTGCCAGCAAGGCAAGAGATGCACACGGATTCGTCTTACCTTTTCGTCCCGGTGGTCAATTGCGTCGGCCTTTGCCTATACGCGTTTTTTGTCGAGGCCATCTACCGCAATATCCGCGCGGGCGGAGGGGAGTAGCTTCGGCGACGGTCTGGAATACATCGCTACGGCTGGGCCAGTACTTCTGATTTGCGTCTGCCTAAACTTTAGTTGGGCAGTGACTGGAGTGTGGCGGGCCGTACGATTCCAAGACAGGCGCTTGATTATCTACTGCGCCATTGCCCTGGCACTCTGGACAATCACCTTCTTTGGCTTCAGGTATTTTGGTTGAGATATCTGGAAGCGACCTGTCAATATTGGCAGACCCCATTTCGGCTGAACCGTCCTACTCGACGAGGCCCACGCGCAGGGACAAAGGCCACTCTACCCGCTGTCGTGTCTGCGGATCACCCCAATGCTCCCGCAACTCTTGCTCGAACTGAATCACCAGGTTTGACCCGAGAGCTTTTTCGGCCGCTTTCGTTGCTGACCATGTGCCGACATAGCCGACCAGGTCCTCCAGAGTCCACGACACTTCGATGGCGAGGTCGGGGAGTTGTATCTCGCGAAACGGAAACGGCAGACTGCGATACCCGTCCTCGACGTGCCGTCGCTCTGGCGGCCAGTAAGGGCCTACTGTTTCGTAATAGAATCGCTGGACGATCGGCTCCGCTTCGCCCTCTACATGCAAAACCCCGTAGGTAATTAAGGCCACGACTCCATTTGGCCGGGCGACTCGGCGCACCTCTCCGTAGAATTTTTCCAGGTCCAGCCAGTGTGCGGCTTGTGCAACCGTGATGAGGTCGACACTACCCTCCGGGAGTCCGCTTTCCTCGGCCAGCGCGGCGCGATATTGCACCCGGTCGCGCGGTTGCGCCTTCTCGATTTGCGGGGCGCTCGCGTCTGTCGCCACTACCTTATCGAAGTGATCGGCAAGTAAAGCGGACAACTGCCCCGTGCCGCAACCGCAGTCGAGAGCGAGGCCGCGGCCCGGACTCACTTTTGCCAGTTCGTCGATGAGTTGGGGTGGGTAGGATGGTCGATAAGCCGCGTACCCTGCGGAGCCCGCCGAGAAGTGGTCTTTGAACTTTGGGGCATTCATTCGACGAATATCCTACACTTGTTCAGCAAAAACCATGCGCTGCTCGCCCTCGACGGCAGCTTCCGGGCCTGAGATCATCCGGGAGAAGACAAAGCGTGATGCAAAAAGAAGAACTGGAAACGATATTCAACCATCAGGCTGCCGGTTACGACCAGCAGTGGGCCAAGCTTTCTCCACTTCGCGATGGGCTGCACTTTTTGGTTCAGTGGATGCTTGGCGATCTGCGCCCTGATGCCCGAATCCTCTGTGTTGGCGCAGGGACCGGCGCCGAACTCGTCTATCTTGCCCAGAAATTTCCTCACTGGAAATTCACCGCGGTGGAACCCTCCGGCGCTATGCTCGATGTCTGCCAGAAGCGGGCGGAGGCCGAAGGGTTCGCATCGCGCTGTTCCTTTCACAAGGGTTATCTCGATTCACTTCCGACTCAGGAAACCTACGACGCGGCGACGTGTTTTCTCGTGTCGCAGTTCATTCTCGATCCGGGCGCCCGGTCCGAATTCTTTCGCTCGATCGCAAACCGGCTCAAGCCCGGCGGGCTTCTGGTGAGTTCCGACCTGGCCTCGGATGTGAAGTCCGTGCAGTACGAAGTACTCCTCGAGGCGTGGCTGAGGATGATGACTTACACCGGCATTCCGCCAGAAGGGCGGGAGAAAATGCGAGCAGCCTACGCCAAAGATGTCGCTGTTCTGCCTCCTTCGTCGGTCTCTTCGATTATTGAAGCCGGCGGATTTGAAAAGCCCGTCCAGTTCTTTCAATCGGGCCTGATTCACGCGTGGTGTTCAAAGGTGTCTGCGAAGATCGGTTGAGCAGAAGGCCTGCGACGGCTTCCAAAGGGATAAATGATCTTTACGGCTGCTCGATTTCGAGATGCAGGAACAGGGTGGATCGAGAGTTTACCGGGACCAGATTCTGGATCGTTTGCGTGAAGGTTCCGTCCACGAGCACGTTCTCGATCACTCCGGAACTCGACCATCCAAAAAGCGAGGTTGACCACTCAGGATGGAAACCCAGGTCGGTGGCGCCTTTGTTCCGAGTGTAGGTCATCGAAAGATAGAGGGTCCCATTGATGGTTGTAAGCGCCATCGTAGGCAGGCCGTTTCTGGATGAGGTATTCGGATCCATGCCGAGGGCGTATTTGACCAGATTGGAAACGCCGTCACCGGCAGGATTGGCAGCGCTGCCACTGATCGATGGATTGTTCAATTGTGCTGGGGTGAAGACGGTCGATTTCCACGCATTGAAGGTGACTGGTTGAAAGTTGGCGACGAGTGACTGGATGCCGTTTACGGCAAAGTTGTAAGTGGGCGAAGCGCTGACAGTCGCACCTGACGACATCCAGTTGGCGAAAACAAAGCCGCCATTGGGCGCCGCGTTGACCGAGGTGTTCACACCGTTGGCAAAGATGCCGCCGCCGGTGGCAACACCAGCGATCGTGGGATTGGCCGAGGGGAGAATGACACCGCATGGAGTGATGGTGGTGGCGAGGTTGCCGGCGACATCGAGGGCCTGCACCCGCAGATAAAGCGTCTGACCGATGTATTGCGGCCAGTTGGCCGTGACCGATCCCTTCCATTGCTGACCATTGACGAAGGTCATATCGGCGTTGGTGCTCCAGTTACGCGTGGTGTCGGAGCTGGCGCACCAGCTGAGCTGCGGCTTGCTGCCCGAAGCGAGACCACTCAGAGCATCGGCGATATTGGTCGTGATCGTGGCCGTGTCGCCCTGTGCGGAAAGGGCGAGGTTGAAACTGGAGATGGTAGGAGGCGTGAGATCGACCCACAGTTGGAAGAGCGCTTCGGGACTCCAGTTGCCGGCGGTATCGTGTCCACGTACTCGGAAAGTGTGCCGGCCTTCACTGATGTTAGTCCAGTCGACCGTCGCAGTGGTGTTATTTACCGCCATTGCCGTGGGTGCATCTTCCGCATAAGCGTAGCCACTGATTGCCACCACACTGGGCGGTGCGCCCCAGACGAAAGTCTGGTTGGGTGAATTGCTCCACACCCCGCTGGCCGCATTGCTGGCGGTGAGTGGGAAAGGCGCCGCGGTCAACCCAACGTTGGTTTCGGAAGTGCTGAGGAGCTGGCCGACCGCATTGTAGTTGTAATTGATCGGGGCGGCGCTGGCCGGCGTGACGCTACGCAGATTGCCGTAGCTGTCGTAGCTGTAGTTGTTGGTAAGGGTGCTGACGCTCCCGCCGGACTGGGTGACTTGATAGCTGGTGCTGGTCAGATCGCCGGTTTGGTTATCGTGACCGAATTGCACCGTGCGGGTGAGTCCATCGGTCGTGGTTGTGGTTGAACTCGTGCACCAGGTCGTCACGGGATCGTAAGTGTAGGTCGTGGTGCCGGCGGGATTCGTTACGTTGGTTACGCGGTTCAGGCTGTCGTAGCCGTAGATCACGGCTGAGCTCAAGCGTGGGTCGTGCACCTTGGAAAGACGTCCCAGGGTATCGTATTCATAGCTCACGGTGACATTTGTCGGGTCTTTCACTGAGGTAATCCGGCCGAGCGAATCGCGTCCCAGAGTCCAGGTGTGATTAAGCGGATCAGTGACGGTTTTCAGGAATTCATTCTGATACCCGAAGTTGACGTCAACCGGCGCGCCGTTGTGCATCCGGCGGCGGCGTTGGAGATTATTACTGCCGGTGTAAGTGTACTCTGCAGTCCTTCCACCTCCGTCGGTGATCTGCGTTGGCAGGTTTGCGTTGCCGTAGGTAATTTGTGTGGGAAGCGCGGCGGGTACCCCAGGGTCGGTGATGGTCGTCGGTAGCCCGACGCTGTTGCGTTGCACGGAGATGGCAGGGCGGCCAGGAGTAGGTAACTGCACTTGGTTGGGAAGTAGCGAAGCGCCGGTGTAGCCGTAGGTGGTCGTGTTCCCAAGCTGATCGGTGGTGTATGTTGTGCGTCCGCTATCGTCCATGCCCTTCTGGGCGGGAGCGAGACCGGAATTGGGATCCTGCACTACGGTAACATGCGCTCCGGTGCCGGCGTTCTTGAAATAAGAGACGTTTGCGGTGTTTCCACGTTCGTTCTTGCGCACGCCGGAACGGCCCTTGATATCCGCGGTGGTGGTGACCGGCTTCAATCCATCCAGGCGGGTCACATCGATGAGTTGGTTCTCACTGTTATAGGTGTATTGCGCGAGGACGGCGGAGCTCAGGTTATCCACTACTGAAATCAGCCGGCCGGAAGCGTCGTAGTGATAGGTCGCGCCCACCCCGTTTGGCCCCGTAGCCGAAGCCAGGGTACTGTCGGCATTGTAGGCCAGACTGATGACCTGGGCGGCGGCGTCCGTGATCTTAGTCAGGAAGCCATTGGCATCGTAGGTGTAGGAGTGGCTGTAATTGTGCCGATCGGTCGTCATCAGCAAATTGCCGCTGCTGTCGAAGTTCAGGACGGAGCCATCAGACAGCGTTACGAAATAACCGAATTTTCCGTCGGTCGTCTGGCCAAGGGTGGCTCCGCTGGCGTGTGGGCCGGGGGTGAAGGTAGGCAGATTCGACCCGTTGAGACCGTTGATGAGCACGGTCGGATTGCCGAGGCTATTCATCCCGTAGGAGAGGCTCAGCGAAGATTGGAAGTCAGTCAGGGATCCAGTGGCCAGATCGACCAGCCGGATGGTGCCCGAGCGCAACCGGGTATCGAAGTTGGCGTCCGTGGCAATGGAGTGCCCGGCAGTATCCGTCATCAAATGATTTTGGTCATACCAGGAAGGGTTCGAGAATTGCAGGACATAGCGCGTATCCCGCCAACCCGGTCCGAGATTTCCCGTGCCGAGCCAGCTACTCTGACAATAGCGGGTGAAACCAAGGCGCAGTTCGCCGGGGCTGGCGAAGGAGAAGTCGCGGTGCGCCAGATTGACATTGCCGTCCTGATGATCGTGGGTGAACGACGCAGCCACCGCGTTCATTTGCCCAGCGGCAGTGCCCGCGCTCCAGGATTGCAGCGGCAGGTCCTCGGTGGGCTTAGCGGGATCGGCTGGACGCGCCGCGGCGATCGCCTCGCCGATGGACTGCGCGGTCGGCGACGGCACATAGCTATTCGGTTTTTGGATCTGTACACCGCCGTAGATCAGATACCACCCGCTGCCATTGTTAATTTCATTGTAAGCCGTGGGGATGCTCTTCGGAGAATAAGCCTTGGGTGGCTGCCAGCTATTGAGCCACCAGAGATCCAGCGGAATTCCATTGTCGCGGAAGAAGCGGGCCAGACTCACTGCCTGCATGGCCTGCTTCAAAAGGGCAAAGATCGGCACATTGATGATGCGTGTGCCGGTCGGATCCGTTGGATCTTCCACCGGGAAATTCAGCGCTGCGAAACTGTCGTAGTGCTGTTGAAAATGGGTGGCGAAGGCCGATGCATCGGGGTCCTGAGGAAGCCCTTGCAAGTAGCTTTCTGTCAGCAGGGCAACGGTCGAATTCTGGAAGGCGATCGTGGCTCTTCCCGTGCTGGGATCCACGTAGCGTTGCAGGGTCATGTCGTTGGGAACGAACCACATCCGGACATTGCCTCCCGTGCTGCCGGAAACCTGGGCGCGCTCGATGAGGTTCTGATAGCCAGGCACGTTGACATTGGCGCTGCTGTAAGTGGCGCCGGTGAGATCGTCCTTACCTACGCTCAGGCACTTCATTACCCGGTCAGCCTCGTACATCACCCAACCAAGTTTGGTGCCATCAACGCGACCTCCATATTTGCGATGTTGGCGTGCGGGAATGACACTGACCGAATCCACGATCATGTTACCGCCGGTATTATTCGTCAACAGCACAGGCCAGTAGCTGTCCTGGCCTGCCGCGTTCACGACGAATGATCCCGGAAGGTAATTGTTGTCGAAAAAGCGCGTGTCCAAAGTCATGCCATCTGGCATGTCTGTTGCGCCGGTGTAGATCCAGCGCATGCCATAGCGCCCGCCACCCTCGATTGTGATCGGCGAACCATTCAATTCTTCCGCCTGAAAGTGCATGGTGAAATCGTAATCCGCGCCGCTCCAACTGGCGCGAATGCGGATATCGAGCGTGGTGTCTTCGCCCGGCCAAAGGGGATTGTAGCGGAGGACGAAGCCGTTGGTTTCGCCATTCTCGAAAACACCGTTGCCGTTGCCGTAATCGGTCCAAGGAGTACTCATCGAGGTCGGGGGATCGAGCGTGACGAAAGGTGGCGTGGCACTGCCATAAACCGCCTGAACCGCAGTGTAGAAGTAGTCCATATCGATCGCCGTGGAGGCGACGACGTTGCTCGAACCGAGAAAGACGATCTGCTTCGTGACCGGGTCGTAAGTGGCGCCCTGAATGCTGGAGAGATTGGTACCGACGAGGGTGGCGGCTTTGTCGATTAAGACGCCTCCGATGTTGAAGCTTAGACCGCTCAACTGATTCCCTATGTCGCTAAACACGGATCCCACTTGAGAGGCAACGAAATCGTAGTCATACTTAGCCGCGTCCGCGACTGCATAAATGCCGTTTGCCGCCTTATCGACGTAGGGGCCAACATCATTGACAAAATCCATCCCGGTGTAGACGTGCGTGGTCGTGTTCGAGACGGAAAAACTCCCTTGTGCGCCGGGCGTACCAAAGCCTATACCCGCGCTCACCATACTTTTTGAAAAGTCGGGAACGCCGTCGACAATCGATACATTGCTATAGGAAAGGGAGGCGGCTGCGGGAACAACGACAGGGCCGATCGGTACAGGTCCGCCCACGCTGCCGGTGACACCATATGTGGGGCCATTTAAATCAGAGAAGTTGCCCTTCATTTGCCCCACCTCAAGCAAAGCTGAAGCAGAGGGATCGAGGGGAACGCTGGGTCCGATGGATTCGGCGGTTGCATATCCAATTTGCCACTTCGTAAAATCACCTGGATCCGAACTATCAACGGAGAACCCGACGGTGCCGGTCAGGCTGCCTGCTGTTCCGGCGCCGGCAGAGCCGACAACGCTGAGGGCGACTCCTTTCTTACCGAGTGGGTCCTGGAGATTGACAGGATTGTTATTGCAGTAGACATAGGCATCCAATCCTCCTGCTATACCAAGTGCGTCCTTGCCTAGGAAACGCCCTGTTTGCGGCTCGTAGTATCGTTGCCGCAAATATACCAGATACCGGTCTTGGCTTTCGCTAGTAAAACCGAATTTGCCGTTGGTTAGGGTATTGCCGAATGCGTCAAAATCGGCGGTCGAGAGAATCGCTCCAGTGAAATCGACGTTCACTCGCGCAGATTCCAGCCGGTCCTGGAGATAGAATGCGGTATTGCCAGACAACGATATGCTCTCAAGCCGGCCAAGACCATAAATGTGGCTTTGGACAATTGCGCCTTGAGACCGCTCTTGAATGGCCTGGAATACGGGGCGATTTGTGTCAATAACATAGCTGGTTTGTTTCCCGTTCACAGTCTCGTGAACGCGCAGGGAGTCGCCATTGTATACGTAGTTGATATAATCCGTTGGGCTAAGCATGCTTGTCAGCAAATTGCGTTCATCGTACGTGTAGAAAGTATCGCCATTCGGAGTCGTCATCTGTACACGATTGCCCGCGGCATCGTATGTATAGGTGGCAACGGTTGTTCCATTTTGATCATTTATCTGAAGCAACCGGTTTTCGCTGCCGTAGGTATACGTAAGAGCTTCGGTGACCGCGCCATTTGCCGTGGTCGTCTGTGTCAGGCGGTTGCCAACGCCATCGTAGGTGTAAGATACCGTCTTGTCATTAGCCCCGGCAACTGCGCTGCCGCCGTAGACAACCTGGGTGAGACGGTTGAGTTCGTCGTAGGCGTAGAGCGTTTGTCTTTGCGAGCCGTCGGGGTAGGTAGTCAGGACGGCGGTGGCATTGCCGAGGCTGTTTAGCGTATAAGCGAATTCGCCAAGGGTGGCCGCACCCTTGGCGTGCTTGATGTCGTTGACGCGTCCCATGTTGTCATAGCCGTAAGTTGTGACTACGCCATTGGCACGGGTGACGATTTGCAGCAGTCCTGTGGTGGGGGAGTAGACGTAGCTGGTGTTTTGGCCCGCGGTGACATCGTTGGCCGTCAGCATGCGGCCAGCGTCGTCGTACGTATAGGCGATCTGTTCTCCTCCCGGATACGTCAGCGAGGTAATCCGGTTCGCATTATCGTAGCCGTAGCCCAGAACGAGGTCATCTGCGTTACCTTTGACTGCGTCCGTCGAGTAGGTGATGGCGGTAACCCGGTCGAGATCGTCGTAGTCGTAGAAGGTCGTGCCGGTGCTGTCGGTCATGGACGTACGGCGATTGACTGCGTCGTACGTATAGCTGACCTTGTCTCCATTGCTCGCCAAGGTCTGGGTGAGGTTGCCGGCAAAGTCGTATGTATAGGTGGTAACGATGCCGTTGCCGTTGGTGTACGTCTTGACCCGGCCCAATTCGTCGTAGGTGTAGCCCTGCGTGGCGAGAAGGGAGGCCACCTGGTTGACGGTGATTTGATGGGTGGCACTGCCGCCCCCAGGCAGCGGAGTGGCGATTGTGATGACATTTGCGCCGGGTTGCAGCGTAGCAGTGCCGGCATAAACCTTCCCGTTATAGATGTATTGGTAGGCGTAGACGCTGTTTGTCGTCTCCAGCGGTGAGAGGAGGCTGAAGGCTCCGGAGTCCTCCACGTGGACCTTCTGCGCGGAGTAACTGCCGCGACTGATTACGCCATCCTGGATTGTGCCGTAGATGGTGAATTCTTGACCGGCAAGCGTGGCGTCGGGCCGCCAATCGTAGCTGTAAGTGGTGGCCGAGCTGCGGACGTAGGGGACATTTGCGACAAGCTGGGTGAGACCGGTGTTGGGATCGGTATCCGTGTCGCGATAGAGCGTGACCTGAGCGTCGCTCGCGCTGTCGCTGGCTTTCCAGCGGATGGTGTAGATCTGCCCGGCCGGGATGTAGAGCGTGGGCGCTGCCGTCTGCGGCAGCAGGGTGATGGATGGCTCCGTGCCGCTGCCGCTCAAGGCTACAGTGACTGTGGGCGAGACCGGATCATTGCTCTGGATAGTGAGATTGCCAAGATAAGAGCTGTTTGCCATCGGGTCGAAGGCCAGCGCCACCGCCCAGGTTTCTGCCTGATTGGCTGCGATGCTGCCACCGGCTGCGGCATCGATTGTGCCTTGTGTGGAGGAAATGATGCCTTGGATGGAATAGCCCGGCGAATTGGCGGTGGTGATCCCGCCGGCCGGAATGACGACTGGTTGTGCGCCGACATTCGTAATCGTGACCGTCCGGGTGGCTACATGCTGGCCGGGGCCATCGTTGAGCACCGGACCGAAGTCGATGCTATGATCATCGGATGCGCCGGAGCTATCGGCCACTGTAATGCCCGGTTGGTTTAATCCCTTACCGGTTAACATCACCGGAATGTTTCCATGTGCCGGATCGTTGCTCAGGATGCTGAGTTGATTGCTGATTGCGCCGGAAACGGTGGGCGCGAAGGTGAGTGAGACCGTCCATGTTTCTGTTTGGCTTGCCGCGATCGTACCAGGGCCAGCGGCGAGGTTGATCGTACCCTGCGCAGTACTCTGGATGCCCGCGATGGCGAAGTTCGTGCCATTGAGCAGCGCGATGCTGTCTTGAGGCAGGGTGAGCGGCACCTGGCCGGTGTTGACGAGTGTGACCGTTCCTGCGCTCTGTGGCCGACCGGTGGCGTGAGCGCTGCCGAAGTCCATGGCATGATCCGTTGGCGAACCGATGGAATCGGTTACGGTAAGTGTCATGGGCGAGAGGCCCGCCCCCTTAAGTGTGCAAGTGGCCAGAGGCAGTGTAGGATCGTTCGAGGCGATCTGCAGGCCGGTTACGTAGTTCGTATTCGCGGTGGGATCGAATTTTACGATCACGTTCCATGTCTCGGTACTATTTGGGGCGAGAGTGCGCGGACTGGTGGCAAGATTGATCGCGCCCTGCGTGTTGCTCGTGATTGAGACGATGCTCCACACGCCGGAAGCAGTGTCAGTGAGGCCAATGCCGTTTTGGTTCACGGTCAGTGCGCCGCTGCCGGTATTGGTCAAGGCGAAGGTCAGCAACGAAGCGGTACCACCGGTGCCATCATTGACGATCCCGCCAAAGTCGGCCAGCAAGTCATCCGCGGGTGACACAGGGTCGGCAATGGCCAGCCTGGGAATGGCGACGCCCGTGCCCGAAAGAGAGACCGTGGCGGTGGGATGCGACGGGTCGTTGCTCGTGATGGTGAGCGTGCCTGTCTGGGTACCGACGATAGTCGGATCGTAATTGACTGTGACGACCCAGTTCTCCGCGCCGTTCGATTGCAGCGGGCGCGGGTAAGTTAACGGCTGCGTTAAGTTCTGAATGCTGCTGACTACGCTGGCGATCTGAAATGGAGCGCCGCTAACCGAGATACCGGTGATATTTGACGCCGCTGGGCCGGCATCAGTGAGCGTGACGGTTTGTGTGCCAACGGCACCGCCCGCGCCGTCGACGACAACATTATTGAAGGCCAGCGTGCTGTTGCTGCCCGCGGGCGAGGATCCCGCTACAAGCAAACTGGGCTGTGGCACGGTGATGATGACGGCCTGACTGGCCGAATCGATGCCGGGCCCCTGATTGGCATTGTTTGATTCATTGCTTTCAGCAACTTGATTCGCCGGGTCGATTACCAGGCCAAGGTGAAATGTTGTCGTCGAATCGAGGAACGGGTTGGCGCTGGGAAGGGAGACATTGGTGAAGCTGTCCCATCCGCCGATGTAGCCACCCTGCAGCCCGTTGGTAAAATTCACGGAACTAAGCACGTAGCAATCGGGGCTATTGTTGGCGAAGACACCCGTTCGTGAGAGGACGACATTGGCTTTGAATGGTCCGGCATTGCCAGCTGTCTGGTTGGCCACCTCGAATTGCACGCCGATGGAACTACCCCAAACAGCGGCGTTTTGCTGTACGGCAAAACTATACCCGACGAGATCAGGACTGGGTGTGGTGACATTCAACGTTCCGGCAACGGCCGACTGGTAGGCCGTATTTCCGGAATAGATCGTCGCGCGAAGCGCCAGTGGGCCAGAGGCCAAGCCGGCGGGGATAAACTGCGGCAAGCCAATCGCAAGGGTACCCCCGGCGCTGCCGAGCGGGCCAAGATTGGGGAAGGTGATATAAGTGAATTGCGTGGAGTTGGTGCCATCTGGTTTTTCCAGGTAGAGCCGCACCTGGATATTGGTCGCGGTGTCGTTGGCAGCATTGAGCACCGATAAGCTGAGATTGACAGAACCGCCCCACGGCACTGTGGTTGGGGAGACACTCAGGCCGGGCTGTGAGAAGAATCGCAGATTGACCGCGTGGGCAGCGGAAGCCGTGAGAAGCAAGCCCAGCAGGAGTAGGAATCCCATGTAGCGCAGGACTAAGGGTTTTCTGGTATGCTGGGCGAACCTGTCAGTGACCGTACGGTTCGCTTTGGAAGAGACCTGGATGGTCACGGACGAAAACTGGGAAGCAGAGGAGTGCCAAGTAGGGTTCATTGCTGGGCAGGGGTGACAGGGTGAACGGCGGCCGAACTGAGGGAAACGAATGGCATCGGCGTTCCGACGGGATGCATCCGCGTGACGATGGGCGTGGGAAGCGGAGAAGCGAAGTAGGCTGTCTCCGTTTCGTGGTGGTGAGTGATGCGGCGCTCGGAAAAGGCGTTGTTCTGGAACCGGAAACAGACCATTTCCAAGTCTCTTCCAGGTGGGCCGAAGATCAGGATTTCCGGGAACCCGCGGCTTTCGACAATTAATGGAGGGCGGCGGTTATCCACAGCATCGAGCCCTGTCAGAGCAGAGTGATTTACCGGACGGTCCACGCCGCCGATTGCCACGTGCAAGTCTGCGAGCCGGTCCGGCACCTGCCATCGCCAGGTTGATTGAAGAGTCAGCCGGACGTCCATTTTCCGGCCACCCTGCAGCGTTCCGTGCGACTCGAGCACCGTCGAGCGGTGAAATATATAGATAAAGCCAGCGAAGGACAGGAGGACCGTGCAAACAACCGCGGATAGTAGCCGCCGCCGCGCGATGATTTTTTCCAGATTCATGGGTGGTTCGGCGCGCACTATGCCGAACTGGTTCCGTTTGAATAGAGGACGCCCTCCCCTTTTCGAATAGGACAACCGCCCTATATCAGCGGGTGCTTCGCCACAAAACGGGCGCGGAGTTCATCATCGCTTCCGGCGCGGAACTCAGAGGAAAGCCGACGCTAACTGTGCCCCTAAAAGAGAGAACAGAATACTTGTCATCCGATAAGAATTCTGGTCGGTTCTGCGCCCTACTAAGCGAGTGCAAGAGAATGAGAACGCGCGTGTATTTGGTGGACGATCATGAGGCGATCCTGAAGATGCTGGAATATGCTCTGCCGAGGCTCATGAAATGCGAGATCGTCGGTACGTCGCAGACCGCGGCAGCGGCGCTGAAGTCTCTCGTGCGGACGAAAGTGGACGTTCTTTGGATCGACATGTGCCTGCCCGAACTGGATGGCCCCGGTTTGCTGCGCCTGCTCCGTTCCCGCGGTATGGAATATCGCTCAGTATTGTGTACGGGTATCTCGAACCCGGGTAGAATTCGCGAAGCCATGCACGCCGCTCCGGCTTGTTTCGTTTCGAAAGGCGATGAACTCTCCTGCTGGCGCAAAGCCTTGGATACCGCAGCACGAGGCGGCAGATATGTCTCGCCGCAAATCGCTGCAGCCATCGATCATTCCCAGGACACCGGCCTTGCTCAACTTAGTGACATGGAGCGGGTTGTCTTTAGCCTCATCGTGCGGGACGCTCCCCGGGATTATATCGCCAGCCTGCTGAATATCTCGCCTCACACCGTCCGTCATCACCGCGAACGCCTGATGACCAAATTGAATGCTCACTCTGTCGCCGAGCTTTGTGCCATAGCCGCCCGGACTGGCCTTCTTTTGTAATGGCGATTTGGAATATTTGGAATCTCCAATCGCGAACGGCGACGAGATATCGCGGATTCGCCTGAGCGCGAGGCGCTATTGTCCCATCTTCGTCACGACAAACTTGTCGAGCTCTTCCCCTTCCGACGAAATCTGGCGAAAGGTAAGTGTCGTCGCCGTCAGATCGACAAGCGAAAAGGAGTGCGTGGTCGTTACACATTTTGCGGTGAACGGAACATAGTCACCTCCGTGTGCCAGCCTCAGGTAATCAACCGTCTCCTGGAAATCCATGCCGTAGAGCATCGCTCCACCGCCGCCGCTCACGATCTGGATGATGCCGTCGGGTACGGTGTTTGTGATGCCGTCGAACTTGGTATCGAGCGTGAACTCTCCCTTCACGTTGCCGCGGAAATCCCGGCCGTTCGTGGGCTTGAAATGGAAGGGCATGGTTCGCTGGTAGTTGTGGACGTGCCCGGAGAGAAGCAGGTCGACGCCGTTCTTTTCAAAGATTGGTTCGAGAAGGCGCATCTTTTGTTCGGGATAGTGCTCGATGGAGGAGTGAAATCCCGGAGCGTGAAAGCAGACGAATTTCCACGGCTGCCGCGTGCGATGCAGGTCGTTATCAATCCACGCCTGTAAGCGCGGATCGTCGACCTTGGCGTTGTTATTCGAATCGAGCACGAGGAAGTGTGCCGGTCCGTCATCCCAGGAGTAGACGTTGAGGGAAGGGTAAGTCGCTCCGACTTTGGCGCGAAATGATTCCGCTGCTTGCTTGTCGCGCCCGAGCGGCAGGCTCCATGGGCCTACGCCCGGGCCGTTTTGCGGGACGTGGAAGAAATAGAAGGCGCCGAACGCGTCGGGATAGTCGGGTAACCTGGTAAACTCCACATCGTGGTTGCCGAGCACGGGATAAAAGGGGATCGAGGCAAAGAGCGGGGCACCGGTTTTCGGTCCGGGTTCGGCGACATCATTATAAGTCGGCCAGAAGTGATGGAGATACTGGCTGACTCGCCCCTGTGAATAGACGAGGTCGCCCAGGCCGATCATGAGATTTGGGTGCTGGCGGGAGATTTGCCAGGCAATGGCATCTTGCTCGTTTCCGCCGTCCGCCAAGTCGCCGACGGCTACAAAGCGGATTGGGTTGCCTGCCGAGGCCCGCGTTTTGAAGGTGCCGGTACGCACCACCTTTTCGCCAAGGCTCACCCGATAGGTGATGGTGCTATCGAACGGCAGGTTGCGCAGCGTAGCCGCGTACGACAGGTAGTGCTGCTCTGCATCCGGAACAAAGACGGCGCTATCCCGAACGATTTGCGTCTGGAGGGAATCCAGATCGGTTGCCGCATTGGCGAACGGATTTGCCGGCGCCGGGGTAGGGGGGCTGCCGAAGAGCGGTGCCCGCGCTGCGAAATCGAGTGGTGTCCGGCGCGGTTTCGCCTGCTGCATGGGGCCATCTGCCGGACCGTACTCGACAACGTAATCGGCGGAAACGGGATCGGTCACCCAGGCGATCACCTTCACGTCTGCGCTGGTGAGTTTCGAGCCATCGCCGGGTTGCACATAAGGCGAAACGAGAATCCGTTGGGCCTGAAGCGGCGGCAGGATGGCTAAAAGGACAAAAACGACGCGAAGGAGCATGAGCGACGCAGACTGTGGAGGTCTGCCGGGCAAGTGCAATCGAGATTGCATGGAGGATAGCTGGGTCGAAACAACGGGGTGCTGCTTCTACCCGCTCCTTTCCATTGCACGAAAGCTGCTTGACTTCGTCCCGTTTTATTTCCGGCCTATGACAATTCTTATCGCGGTCGCTTCTTGTCATGGGCGAAGACTGTGACACCATCTCCCTTTCGCTTGCCCCCTGCTATGAACTCCTTCCTTTCTACCCCGATCAGGCTGCTCTTTGCCTGCCTCTTTCTGGGCGCCGCAGCCGAAGCTCAAGTGAACGTGCTGACCTATCATAACGATAACAGCCGTACCGGTCAGAACATAAACGAGACGGTCCTGACGACGTCGAACGTCAACGTCAATACGTTCGGCAAGATCTTCACCAGGCCGGTGGATGATCAACTCTACGCCCAACCGCTTTACGTCGCCGGCGTCAATATTCCCAGCAAGGGCACGCACAATGTCGTCTATCTGGCGACGACGAACGACTCGGTGTATGCCTTCGACGCGGATGATCCATTTGCCACCGCGCCGCTTTGGAAGGTGAGTTTCCTGATAAACGGCGCCGTGCCTCCGACGCACAGTGATCTGTCGGCGGTCGGTTCCTGCGGCAGCAACTACAACGATTTCAGCGGCAATATGGGAATCGTCGGCACTCCAGTCATCGATACGACCCCATTTCCGGGAGCCGGGGCCAGTGACCAGGGAACGCTCTACGTGGTGGCGAGAACCCATGAGGGCGCCAGTTTCGTGCAACGCCTGCACGCCTTGAACATTCGTGACGGAACAGAGCGGTCAGGCAGTCCGGTGGTCATCACGGCAACCATTGCCGGAACGGGTGACGGCAGCGTCGGAGGTGTGATTACGTTTGATCCACTGCGGCAGAATCAACGTCCCAGCCTTTTGCTTTCCGGGGGAATCGTCTACGTCTCCTATGCGTCGCATTGCGATTTGACTCCGTATCATGGCTGGATCCTTGGGTACAATGCGACGACGCTGGCTCAGGCCGTCGTTTACAATACGGCACCGAACGGGTCGGAAGCGGGCATCTGGATGGGCGGTGAGGGGCCGGCGGCTGATTCCAGCGGCAACATTTATCTTTCCACCGGTAACGGCGACGTCGGTACGGGGAGTAATCCGCGGGATACCACGAACCGGGGCATCAGCGTTCTCAAGCTCACGCGCTCCGGTACGGTACTGAATGTGGCGAGCTGGTTTACGCCATACAACTACGCCAGCCTGAACAGCACGGATACCGATCTCGGTTCGTCGGGCGTTCTGCTCATGCCGAATACCACGCCGGCCCTGGCCGTTACCGCCGGCAAACAGGGTCGCATGTATGTGGTGAACCGAGACAACATGGGCGGACTGACGTCGACAACGAATCCGACGACGGACGATAACATCGTCCAGTCCATCGACATCAAGCTCAACAATAAGATCATGGGCTCGACGGTGTATTGGCAAGGTCCCAGCAATACGCAGCGGATCTACACCTGGTGTGCGGCAGATACGTTGAAGGCCTTCACCTTCAATGGAACCAATTTCTCCACGACGCCTGTGCAGAGCACTCAGACGGCGCAGAATCCGGGTGGTTTCCTGTCCGTCAGCTCGAATGGAAGCACGGCGGGAACGGGAATCGTCTGGGGCAATGTGCCCGGCGCGAATGCGAACCAGCAGGTTGTCACCGGGACGCTGTATGCCTTCAATGCGGAGAATGTTTCCCAGGAACTCTGGGACACCGGCAAAAACGCCGCACGGGATGCGGTCGGAAGCTTTGCCAAGTTCAATCAGCCGATCATTACGAATGGCAAAGTCTATCTGCCGACATTTTCGAATCAACTCGTGGTCTACGGGCTGATTCCGGCCACGAGCAATCCGAATGCGCCGACCGGGTTGACGGCGACAGCGGTGTCTCATACGCAAATCAATCTGGCCTGGACGGATAATTCGACCAATGAGACCGGCTTCCGCATCGAACGTTCGCCGGATAATGTGACTTTCACCGAGATTGGAACGGTTGGCGCGAATACCACGGCTTATCAGGATACGGGGCTTTCGGCGTTCACGACTTACTATTACCGCGTGCGGTCGTACATTTATTCGGCGTCTCCGGCTCCGGCCGGCACCACGGGCGTTTCCGCTTACACGACCGTGCAAAGCGCGATCACCAATGTCGGAACTCCGGCTTCCGATATGGTGATCCAGGGAAATAGCGTCACGATTGCTAATGGCGACAGCTCGCCTGCGGCGGCGGATGGAACGAGTTTTGGTTCTCTGCTCATTGGATCGAGTCCGGTCGTCGATACCTTCACGATCAAGAATATCGGGAATGCCGTCCTGAATCTCACCGGCACGCCGGTGGTGCAGATTTCGGGAGCAAACGCTTCCGAATTCAGCGTGGTCAGCCAGCCATCTTCCACGGTGGCGGCCTCCGGTTCAGTGAATTTCCAGATCCAATTTGCCCCGATCACAAGCGGGACAAAGAACGCGACGGTGACGATCACGAGTAATGATCCGAACAACGCGACGTTTACCTTTGCCATCCAGGGCATGGCGACGACGCAGAATCTTTTGGCCTGGTGGCAATTCGATGATGCCGCCGCTTCGGCTACTACTGCGGATCAATCGGGTAACGGTAATACGGGTGCCTTGAACGGATCTCCATTGCCCACCTTGTTGCCTTCTGGCGGGCAACTGAATGGCGCGATCTCATTCGGTGGAGTGGCTGGCCAGTGCGTCGCGGTTGCGAACAGCGCAACCCTGAATCCGACGACTGGCATTACCATTTCGGTATGGATCAATCCCGCCAGTTGGGGAACGAACAATAACCGGCGAATTGTGCAGAAGGGGAGCGGCGACAATCAGTATCGGCTGACGGCGGAGAACAACGTGTTGAAGTTCGATCTCAAGGGACTGACAAACATCACGACAGCGGAACCGACCGTGAATACCTGGACTCATGTGGCAGGTACGTGGGATGGAGCAACGATGCGGCTGTACATCAACGGAAGCCAGGTGACTTCGGCGGCGGTGGCTGGAGCTATCGCGACCACGACTGATGCCCTATATATTGGAACCAAGACGCCCGGTTCCGTCGCCACCGATTGCTTCAATGGCTTGATCGATGATTTACGCATTTATGGCCGGGCGCTTTCCGCCGCAGAAGTGGCGGATCTGGCCAGCGAGACGGGCGTGGTGACGATTACGGCCAGTGATGCGACTGCCACCAAAGCGACGAGTGACACGGGGGCCTATACATTCACGCGAACCGGTCCGACGACGAATAGCCTCAACGTAAACTTCTCTCTCGTGTCCGGGTCCGGACAGGCGGTCTATCGCACGGACTATGGTTTGAGCGCAATACCGCCGGTCTTCACGATTCCAGCGGGGCAATCGAGCGCGGTGCTGACCCTCAATCCCATCTACCTCGATCAGCCCATGGGTACGTTACCCGCGACAATCATTCTGGGTACTGGCACGGGCTACGCCCTTGGGTCGCCGGCGTCTGCGACAGTGCAGGTTCAGGATTCGCCCGTGAATCAGTGGAAGATACAGAAGTTCGGAAGCGTTTCAGCAGCGCAATCCCCATCGGCTGGGGACTATGCGGATCCGAACGGGAACGGTTTGTTTAACCTGGTCGACTTCGCTCTCGGGCACGAACCACTGGCTGTGGATACCAAGCCGCTTCCAGTTGCCAACGTCGAGATGATGACGGTGAGTGGCATTACTGCTCCGCATCTTACCTTGACGTTCAAACGTCCTCATCCCGCGCCTTCCGGCATCACCTATATCATTGAAAGCACGGATGACCTGACACTTACCGAAGACTGGGTCGCGGCGAGCATCGTCGCGGGTTATCCGATCGATAACGGCGATGGAACCGAGACCGTGAAAGCGGCGGAGATGAATCCAGCGGGTAATGAGGGGTACATCCGGTTGCGGGTGACTCGGCCGTAGGAAGTGCGGGCCGTAGGAAGTGCGGGGAGACGTTTAATTCGCCCTCGTTACCCCACTCCCGTGGGGTAATGCCTTTCGGCGACACTCCTGTGTCGGGCCGAGGGCAACGCTCTCTGGAGAGAGCGCGATGTTGCTGTGGTAGGGACCGCTGTCCCCGGCGGTCCAACCAGGGTTGAATGGATTTGGACGTAACTTAATCCTGAAACTCGCACATTGCACGTCTCTCGCCCCACTGAGGTGACTAGTCATGAGACGCTGGATGGTGGCTATCACCTTGTTATTCAGAGGCGTTGACCGGCCAATAGATGCGCAGCCTACAAATCAACGTCCGTCGCCCCGCCACGCGACACAGGAGTGTCGCCCGAAAGGGCATTACCCCACGGAGAGGGGTAACGAGGAGAGGAGGATCGATTTTCCTCCCTCTTCGATATAGCTCACCGCTTGGCCTGCACACCAACCGTCCCACCATCCACATCCGCCGCCTTTTCCACCCACGGCTCAAAGACAGGCCACGGCAGGGAATCCACAGCCCAGCCCAACATATAGTGAACGGTGGCTCCCGTAACCTCACTCTTCGGGACATGGATAGTGCCGTCCTTCTCCGGCCAGTGCCATTCCCGTCCATCGCTCATCACCGTGTCGTGCTTGACGCAGCAGACGATCTTGCCCGGAGCTTTTCCTTCATAATGAGGTTCCAGAAGGAACTCGTCGCCCTTTGCCTGAATCGTTGCGGAAAGCCGGGGAATAGTGGCGAGGAAGGATGCTTCCTCGGTCTGCAGCCGGGCTAAGTCGCCGTCATAAGCGGCCACCACGCGATCGAGGCTGAAGCCGCACTTTTGCAGGACATCCCGCCATAACGTTTCACCGACCGCCTCCGGGCCGTAGCGTGGATGCTTGAATTCCGAGACGACTTTTCCGGGCGCATCGTCGCCGTACGTCTCGATCAAAGCATAACAAAACGCGCTTCCGAACGGATAGACCAGCTCTGGATCGCGGCTCCTGGACAGGGCTTCATTGCTACAGAGCGTGGCGAACGAAACTTTCCCGCGCGCGGCGACGGCTGCGGTAAGACGGCGCATGGCGCGGACTTCTCCTTCGTCGGAGAAATACTTCTGCTCCACCACCGTGGCCATGCCTTCGTTGAAAAACCGCGTCGCTTCGAAGTCCTTGAAGAAGAACTCGCCGCCGATCTGGTGCATCATCACATGCGCCGTTTCGTGTCCGAGAATACGGTCCGCTTCGTGCGTCGTGAGACCGTGCCCCAGTGGAACCCGGATTTTGGTCCAGGCAGTCATGCCCGCCGTGTGGGAGGCTACGGGACTGGCGAGATCCACCACGATGCGGTCCGAAGCGCCAACCACGCCGAAGAAATGCGCTACTGTTCCGTATACGGAATCTACTTCGTGCAGGATGGGGCTGATCTTCTCCCGCTGGCTCTCGCGGAAGAGGAATTCGTAGTGCGCCGTGTCGCGTCTCGCGAAGACCGATTCTCCAGCGATGCCCGGCGCATCGGACGGTCCATCCTTTCGTGCCTTCGCAAAAAGGACGAATACTCCGACCCAAATCAGCGGTGTGGCCAGACGGCCCAGCGAAACAATCCAGCGGCCAAGCCGTCCGGAACGATCGAGCGGATCGCGCGAGCGTGCGCCGAGGAAATGGAACGCCAGCCAGGCGATGACGAGACACACCACCGTGGCGGCGCTTTGGACTCCCAGCGTGCGGAAGGGAATTTTGACGTCCTCTCCGATCACACTCGGTTGGAGGGTGTTGGGATTGAGCATCTCGATCCAGTGAATCCCGCGGGATTCCGCCCAGAGAAACCCGAGGACGATCAGGCCGAGGAGCATGGCGAACCAGCGCCGAAGAAACGAAAGCGCCAGAGCAGCACTCAGGCTGTAAATCGCGGTGAACAGACAGAGCCCAAAAAAGCATCCGATGAATTTCCACGGCAAGGGTGGGGCGATGGAGGTCTGGGAAAGGACTCCAAAAAGCACGTCCTGACCAAGATCGAGGAATGGGATGAGCCACAGAATCAGGAGTGCCGCGATCCACTTTGCCCAGAAGATCCGCGTGCGGGCGATGGGCAATCCATCGAGGAAACTCAGCGTGCCATCGTCACTTTCCCGGACGAGCAAGCCGGCGCCGAGCGTCACGGCGAAAAGAAGAATCAGGACGAGGTGACCGCCATTGAGCGCGCCTTCCACGCGAAATGGTTCCGTATCGGGAAACTTCGTCGCGAGCAGGTAGCAGTAACTGATCGCGATAATCCCGGCGATCAGCGCGGCAAACGCTTTCAGCCCGCGCAATTCCTTCCAAATGAGGGTGGCCATCATGGGGAGGCGGGCGTTTCAGTTTTCGCTTCGTTCTCCAGCGTCGATTTCCATTCGTGCGCGAACACATCGAGCTTGGTAGACGTGGCCTTTTCAAATCGGCGCGGCATTGAGTTCAGTTCATCGCGCAGCCAGCCGCGGGCATCTTCCGGAACGTCGCGGGATAGCATGGCGGACAGGAAGCGCCGGCATGCATCCGCGCCATGTTTCTCTGCGAGGATAGCGAGGCCTGTCCAGGCGAGATCCGAGGCTGCTTTCTGGCCCGCATTTTTGCGTAGAAGCAGCCACCGCTCGACGGTGCTGGAGGAAAAATCAGCGGGCATGGCAGTGCGGGCTGGAGAAAGTTCCGGAGGATGCTGCGACGGTGCGGGTTGTCCTCCTTGCACCTGTCTCCACCACAGGGGAAATCCATCCAGGACCCAGGCATTCTTCTCCAGGTCGGCGCGCTGGCTCGATTTCAAAAGAAGAATCTCGCGCACGAGCCAGTCGCGCAGGGCCTCCTCGTGGAAATCCCTGGCCATGAGATTTGTCTTCACCATGAGTCCCTGCTTCCGGGTGAGATTGCCATTTTCCATCTGATCACCGGTGAAATCGCGGCGATGGACGATGAATACCGGCGGCAACGTGGTGCAGCCGAGATAAGTGGCCATCGCCGCGAGATCATCGGCGATATGATTTGCGATGCGCTTGGAGGTCGTGATTTCCCCGGAAAGAGGAGCGTCGACGGCTGCTGAAACTGATACCCGTGCCGGGCCGCGCTCCACATCGAAGGAGCCGGGAACGATCACCGGAGTGGAAGCAATCCGCTGCTCGCTGAGATACGAGAAGGACATGATCGCCGCGATGCCGAGGAAGGTCAGGACCAGCTTTTCGCGGGAGGACATGCGCTCAGCAAGCATCGAGGCGATCGTGGCGTCGCGCATCAGCCCAAGGGAGAAAGCGATCGCCACAAAGACGACACAGGCTCCCGCCGTGAGCAGGAGATCTTCCGTGGGAAGGACGATTCGCTCATAGGCGAAGCGCTGATCGACCAGATGGAAAGGTGGGAATTCGCCGATCGGTACGCCGTGTTCGTTCAGCGACGCCAGGCCCGCGACGATTAAAATTCCGACAATGACGCGGTAACGTCCCAGGAATCCATGGGCGAACGTGCAGCTGTAAGCGAAGCAGGTCCAGAGAACGGCCTTGAGCGCGAGAATCGTGGTGAAGTGAAGATTCAGCGCGTCCACACCGCGGGACTGCTTCCAGAGCAGGCCAAATGACGCGGTGATGCCGATGAGGAGCACGAGCAGTCCGAGGGCGAACTTGACGGTCAGCATCCACCAGCGCGGTAGCGGAAGACCTTCCAGAAAGAGTTGAGTTTTGTGACGGAATTCCGAAGCCACGAGCACCTGTCCGAGAAAGAGCCCGGAAAGCGGAACGAGGAGAAGCAGGAGTAAGTGGAGAGACTCGAGCGGCGTGCCGGTCAAGCGGCTCAGGTTATGATTCCCGGTCAGCAGGGCGAGCCCGGCGACATAGATCGCCAGTAGAAAGCCCAGGGACATCCCATGCTGGCGCAGCTCCTTTTCGATCAGGCCGCGAATCATATCCGCACCTGCCGCGAACCCACGCAGGCAATGAAGATTTCCTCGAGCGTAAGCGGCGCCGGTTCCACGCTCGCCCAGGTTGCCCAGTCCGAAGGCGCGGCATTTAGCGTCAGCCTCCGGACACCCATCAGTTCCTCATCCCGCCAGATCTCAAATCCCGCGGGTACGGCGACGTCTTGTCCCGCCGGGAACTCGATGCGCCGCACGCGGCCCCGCAATTCATCGAGCGCGCCTTCGAAGCGCATGCGGCCTTGATGAATGATCCCGATCCGGTCCGCGCAGCGTTCCACTTCGTCGATCAGGTGAGAGGAGAAAAACGTCGTCCGCTGATGTTCGCGCGCCTGCGCCACGATGATCTGCATGAACTCGCGCCGGGCCACGGGATCGAGGCCGGCCGTCGGTTCATCGAGGATGAGCAAAGCCGGGCGCGGCGCAATCGCCAGGGCCAGGGCGAGCTTGGCCCGCATGCCGCCGGAGAGTTCCGAAGTGCGGCGATCCTCGGGAATTTCAAACATCTTCAGGAGCCGGGCGAACTCGGCGGCATCCCAGGTCGGATAAAAGGCGCCGACAAACTTGCCGATGGCCTTGCAAGTCATCCACGGATAGAAATTCTGCTCCTGCGAGACGTAGCCGATGCGCCGCTTCTGGGCCACGGATGTGCGCCGGGTGGTTTCATCGAGCAGCGTGATGGTTCCGGATTCCGCGGCGATGATGCCCATGATGAGGCGGATCGTCGTGGTCTTGCCCGCGCCGTTGATCCCGAGAAAACCGTAGATCTCACCCTCCCGGGCCGTCAGATCCACATTGTCGACCGCCGGTACCTTGCCAAAACTCCGGCGCACTCCCCGGACTTCCAGGACATGGCGTCTTGCTGTTTCGGGGGGTGTGGTGGATGGGACGATTTCCGAAGCCGGCCATTCAGTTTCGCCTGCCGTTGAGGTGGGATAAGACATTCGCGGCTTGGAAAGATGAGGACTGAGAGAAGAGAGGGCAGCGGGCATTCTGGCAGCGACTCGCCCCTCGGTCTTGAAAGGTTACAGGATGTTTCTCTTACTTGGCTGGAATCTCGGCGGAAAACATGAGGTCGGGATCGCCGCGGCCCTCGAGCGTTTTTTCCAGGGTCGCGATCGTACGTGTGGCCTGGCCTCGGAAGACTTCCTTTCCATTGCGCGTGATGACCACGGGTTGATCGAGGTCGAGCATGGCGTCATTGAGCCGGACGCTGATCGTCTCAGGCTCCTTACCGGTAATTTCCACGGAGTGGTCCTTCAGTTCCGCCACGATGTCCTGTCCGCCGTGGGCCTGCTCTTTCGGGACGGCCAGCCAGTAGAAGCGGTCGTGGGTGACATTCGACTGATGCCACACCACCTTTTGCGGATAGGGATTGCGCGTGAATTTCTCCATCCACGGAATGGCTTTGCGATCTTCCATATCCATCCAGTGCGCCTTGCCTTCGTGCAGTTCGGTGAAGTGCGCATAGCCGGTGGGATCGGCCTTTTGGAGCTCGTCGAGTTTGCCTCCCCATTCGGCGGCAACCTGGTTGCGATGGTATGCGCCATCATTGGCACCGACCTGGATGGCGAAGCCGATATTTCGCAGACCGAGCGGCGAAGCGTCATTGGGATGTCCCGCCATCATCGAGGCGGCGGCCCAGGAATCGGCCATCCGTGGACCGAGCTGATAGACACCGTCGCCGCCAGCCGAGTAGCCCATCACATAGACGCGATTGGGGTTCACATTTCCCAGCACGATCAGGTTTTCGATCAGGCGCTGGAAAAAGCGGTCGATATGCGGCTGATGCCAGAGATCCCAGGTATCGGTCGGCGCGCGTGGCGCCAGGTAGATTCCTTCGGCGGGATGATAACCTTTGGCGAGCTGCACCTGGTTCCGCCACTGCGACTCATTCACCGAAGCCGGTGCGCCCCCGCCGCCGTGCATGGATAGGAAAAGGCTCCTGCCCGAGGCCGGCGGCTTGTCCGGCGAACCGAAATCCACCGTCTCGAACTTCATCGTGAGCGCATCGAGGGTGACCGACTTGGCATCCATTTCGGCCTTCCGATCTGCCTTGATGGTTGCGACGTGCTCGGCCCAGAGGAGGTCTTTCGCCTCTTTTGCGTCGTCTTTGGTCAAAGGCGTGGTGGCAAAGGCACATCCCGTAACGTCCCGGCGCTGTGCTGGCGGTTCCTTCAGCCAGTCGCGCAAGGCGATTACCGCTTGATGTGACGCCTCGGGACCAAGGGGCGTCGGGTCGGCGAAAGTCTGGAATGTGAAGCCGGCGGAGATGAGCACCAGAAGGGCCGGCGGGAGGATGGAGGCGCGCAACATGTTGGAGGTGGACATGACCTTGTCCAAGATTTCCCGGTTATTTCAAGGAAGGAAGCGGTCCCCAGATTTCCTTCATCAAAGAAAAGATTTCGGGTTCATCCCGCTGCAGTTCGCCGGCGACGAACGGGTAGAAATCGTTGGTCCCAAAATAGCATTCGGTCATTTCGGAGAAGAATTCCTTCGCATTGGTCAGCGCATAGTGTTCGCGCTGGGTCCCGTTGATTGTTAGTACCGTTTGATAACGTCCGCCGGCGCGGAATTTCTCCCAGGCGGCGGCGATGCGGGGTTCGTCGAAGCCGAGCACCTGGTCATGATAGGAGTGCGCCAGTTCGTGTAAAAGCGCCCACGGCATGCGATGATTCTCGTACCGGGAAAGGAACTGGCCGGCATTCGGGATATGCACGCACTTCGCGAGTTCCCTGGAATATCCGTTGGCTTCGAGCCAATCCGCGCTCGGATGATATTGCATGATCCGCAAGTGCCCATGGGTAAGATCCAACTGGATCGTGGTCTCACGCAGCTTGGAAAGCGCGGGCTCCGGCACGGCCATTTCGATTTCCAGCAGGCGTGCAGCCAGCAGCTTGAGGGCGGCTTCGCCTGTCTCGACGGCGGGTTCCTGCAGAAGCCGGTCGTCGACCCGGACTTTCCAGTGCTCGATTTCCCGAATGGAATGCGAGGTGGGTTTGGGATCCTCGTCTGCCGCACGGGCGAACGATGGCAGGGCGAGTGCCGCGGCTAGAATGCAGACGAAACGTACGGCGGAATGACTGAAATGTTTCATAGATGGAATGGGTGGTTCTTGGGATGGCGAAAGGTATGACATGCCAGTTTCTTCTTCCCCTAAGGAAATACTTGGCGAAAGCATCTTATTGCGTACTTCGGATAGTGTACCCCATGATTCGCTTCCCGCTCTCCATCGCCATCGTTCTCTTCTTCGGTTCTTTGGCCTTTACGCGTGCCGCTGGTGGAACTGCCGCCATGGAGGACGGCTCGTGCAACTGCAAGAAGCAGCCGTCCAGCCGACTCGGCATGTTGACGGCGATCTCAAATTCGTCTTCGTCAAAAGCCAACGCTTCCAGTGATACCAGTTCAGCGAAGCTACCGAACATCGTTTTCATTTATGGGGATGATGTAGGATATGGGGACCTCGGCTGCTATGGTGCAAGCAAGGTCAAGACGCCGAATCTGAATCAGCTCGCGAGTGAAGGGTTGCGCTTTACGGATGCGCATTCCTCTTCCGCGACCTGCACGCCGTCCCGCTACTCGGTCCTGACTGGCGAGTATCCCTGGCGAAAGAAAGGGACCGGAATCCTGCCTGGAGATGCGGGACTAATCATCGAACCGGGCCGCCTGACGCTTCCTGCCATGCTGAAGAAAGCAGGCTATGCGACCGGAGCGGTCGGTAAGTGGCATCTGGGGCTCGGAAAGCCGAAGCCCGATTGGAATGGCGACATACAGCCGGGTCCACTTGAAATTGGCTTCGACTATAGCTTCATCATCCCAGCCACGGCGGACCGTGTGCCGTGCGTCTTTGTGCGGAATCATCGTGTGGTCAATCTCGATCCGAAAGATCCGATTACGGTGAGTTACACCGGGCCACTCGATGACGAACCGCTGGGCCGCGATCATCCGGAATTGCTCAAGATGAAATATAGCCGCGGCCACGATATGACGATCGTGAATGGCATCAGCCGCATCGGCTATATGAAAGGGGGAAAGTCGGCTTTGTGGGTGGATGACGCGATTGCGGGGGAACTGACCGGCGAAGCCATCTATTTCATGGAACAGCACAAGGATGGTCCGTTCTTCCTGTACTTCGCGACCCACGATATTCACGTGCCGCATGCGCCTGGCCCCACTTATGCCGGCAAGAGTGAGTGTGGCATTCGCGGAGATACGATTGAGCAACTCGACGGATGTACGGGAGCGATCGTTGCCGCGCTGGACCGGTTGGGCCTCACGGACAATACGCTGATCATCTTTAGCAGCGATAACGGGCCGGTGGTGGATGATGGTTATGCGGATGGTTCGGTGCGCGATCTCAATGGCCACAAGCCGGCCGGACCCTATCGCGGCGGCAAGTATACGAGCTGGGAAGGCGGTACGCGCATGCCATTCATCGTTCGCTGGAAAGACAAGGTGAAGCCTGGTGTCTCCGACGCCTTGATCTGCCAGACCGATTTCCTGGCATCATTCGCCGCACTGGTCGGGCAGGAGTTGCCCGCGGACGCGGCTCCCGACAGCCGGAACGTTTTGCCGGCGCTCCTTGGCGAATCCCCCACCGGACGGGAAAACCTCGTGGAGCAAGGTGGTCCGCTCGCGTTTCGGCAAGGGACGTGGAAGCTATTTCCCGCCGGGCCGGGCCGTGAAGAAGGTGGACCGCCGCCACCGAAGACAAAGGGGCCGATGCTCTTTGATCTGGCCAACGATCCCGGAGAAACGAAGGACCTTGCAGAGCAGGAGCCGGAGCGCGTGAAGGCGATGGCGGCGGCTTTCGAGCAAATCAAAGGCAGCCCGCAACAACGGAGCGCCGCAAAGCAACCGTAACGACTTACTAACACCGGCCATGTCCGCGAAGCTGCTCCGCTTGAAAGTGATCACAGTCGCCGCGGCCTTGATGGCCGGTATAGGCTCGGCCATTGCCGCGGAGCAGCCACCGAATATCCTCTATATTCTCTGTGACGATCTCGGGTATGGCGACGTGCACAGCTTTAATCCGGAAGGGAAGATCGCGACGCCGAATTTCGATCGCCTTGCGCGTGAAGGAATGGCGTTCACGGATGCGCATGGCAGTTCCTCCGTTTGCACGCCGACACGATACGGGATTCTGACTGGGCGCTATAACTGGCGATCGCGCATGCAAGCGGGTGTGCTCGACGGTTTTAGCCGGCATCTGATTGAGCCAGGACGCATGACCGTCGCGAGTTTTCTCCGCGACCACGGCTATGTCACGGCGTGCATTGGTAAGTGGCATCTCGGCATGGATTGGCCCCGGAAGGACGCTGCCGTGGGCGATGGGATCACGCAGGATGCGAAGAACGTCGACTACGGGCAGGCCATCAAAAACGGGCCGACCGCCGTGGGGTTTGATTCTTACTTCGGCATTAGTGCGTCGCTCGATATGCCGCCCTTTGTCTTTATCTCGGGCGATCACGTGACGGAGATTCCCTCCGCCGAAAAGACTTTCGTTCGAAAAGGGCCGGCAGCGCCGGATTTCGAAGCGGTCGACGTGCTGCCGGGTTTGACCCAAAAGGCGATCGAGTATCTCGGCAAAGAGGCCGGGGAGGTAAAGACGGGCAAACCTTTCTTTCTCTATCTGCCGCTGAATTCACCGCACGCACCCATCGTTCCCACGCCGGAGTGGCAGGGAAAAAGCGGACTGAATGCATACGGCGATTTCGTGATGGAGACCGATGCCTGTGTCGGAAAGATCCTCGAGGCGCTGGATAAGGACGGCCTGGCGGCGAACACGATCGTCGTTTTCACCAGCGACAACGGATGCTCGCCGGTGGCGAATATTCCCGAACTGGAAGGGAAGGGACACTATCCAAACTATCATTTTCGCGGGGCGAAAGCGGATATCTGGGATGGAGGCCATCGCATTCCGCTGATCGTGCGCTGGCCGGAAAAAGTGAAGGCGGGGGCGGCGTGTAACGAGCTCGTTTGCCTCACGGATCTGCTCGCCACCACAGCGGAACTCGTCGGGGTGAAATTGCCGGCGAATGCCGGCGAAGACAGCGTGAGCATGATGCCCGCTTTGCTGGGCAAGCCGCATGAGCCGCTGCGCGAGGCGATCGTGCATCACTCGATCAATGGCTCGTTTTCGATTCGGCAGGGAAATTGGAAACTGGAGTTGTGTTCCGGTTCGGGCGGTTGGAGCGCGCCGAAGCCGGGAAGTGCGGAGGCGAAGCAATTGCCACCCGTGCAGCTCTATGACGTTTCCGGCGATGTTGAAGAGAAGCATAATGTCCAGGATCAGCATCCGGAGATCGTTCAGCGTCTGACCAAATTGCTGGAGAGTTATGTCGCAAATGGCCGCAGCACGGAAGGGGCTCCGCAGCAGAACGACACGCATATCGAGCTGTGGAAGGATCGGCCAAACCCTTCGAAGGGGCAGGACATCGGCGATTGAAGACGTTTGCCGCCATCCTGTGTCTCGCGGGGGTTGCCGCGGCTGCGGAACCTGAAGCTCCGAAGGCAAAGCCAAACATTGTCGTCGTCATCGCTGACCAATGGCGGGCGCAGGCCTTTGGCTTTGCCGATTGTCCGGACGTCAAAACGCCGAATCTCGACCGGCTCGCCGGAGAAAGTACGCGATTGGTCAACGCGATTTCTAGCCTCTCCGTATGCTCGCCCACGCGCGCTTCGTTGCTGACGGGGCAGCGCCCGCTGACGCACGGGGTATTTCTCAATGACGTGCCGCTGAATCCGGAAGCGGTGACGATTGCCAAAGTTCTGAGCGCGGAAGGTTACGACACGGGCTACATCGGCAAATGGCATATCGACGGCCACGGCCGTTCGGCCTTCATTCCCCGCGAACGGCGGCAGGGATTCGACTATTGGAAGGTGCTGGAGTGCACGCATAACTATACCGACTCCATTTACTACGGCGATACCTCGGAAAAGCTGCATTGGTCGGGTTATGATGCGTTCGATCAGACGCGCGACGCCGGGCAGTATCTTCGCGATCACGCGCACACGGGAAAGCTGTTCGTCCTGTTTCTGGCCTGGGGACCGCCGCACGATCCTTACCTGACCGCCCCGGAGAAGTATCGTGCGCTCTATGCTCCGGATCGTCTGACGCTTCGCGGAAACGTGCCGGAGACGACCGTACCGCAGGCACGAAAGATCCTTGCCGGATACTATGCGCACTGCACCGCGCTGGACGATTGTATCGGCGAACTCCGCACGGCCATGACGGAAACTGGCCTCGATCGGAATACAATCCTGCTATTTACGGCGGACCACGGAGACATGCTTGGCTCGCAAGGCCTGTTCAAGAAACAGAAGCCCTACGATGAATCGGTGCGCGTTCCGATGCTCTTTCACTGGCCGGAGGGGCTCGGCGTTCAGCCTCGTCAACTGGAAGCGCCGATGAGCAGCGAGGATGTGATGCCGACACTGCTGGGCATGTGTGGTGTGAAGAGCCCGAAATCGGTCGAGGGGCTCGATTATAGCGGCTATTTGCGCGGCGGGCCAAACCCCGGGGACAACGCGGCCATTTTGCAATGTGTCGCGCCCTTTGGAGAATGGGAACGCCGGGTAGGGGGAAAGGAATATCGGGGCGTGAGGACCGTGCGCTACACCTATGTGCGCGATCTCGAGGGGCCGTGGCTCCTGTTTGATGATCAGACCGATCCGCTTCAGCTTCACAATCTGGCCGGTGTTCCGGAGTTCGCTGCCTTGCAAAAGGAGATGGAGCAGCTTCTGACGCGAAAACTGGCGGAACGAGGTGACCAATTTCTGCCGGGAGACGATTATATTCATAAGTGGAACTGGGCAGTGAACGCCAACGGCACGGTGCCATATACTCCGTAAGTCGAGCGTAAGTGGCGGCGGTTTGGGTCGGCGGTGCAGGCAACAGGGCGCTTGCACCGGACGGTAGAATTAGCAAGACTGGCCGCGAGCTTTCGGACGCGGGTTCATTTCGGAAGCAACAGAACTGCATTTATGAACAAGCTCATTACTGAATTCATCGGTACGTTTTTTCTCGTCCTCACCGTAGGATGCACTGTGATTCCGGGCGCCGCTGGCGTCATCGCTCCGCTCGCCATCGGCGCATCTTTGATGGTGATGATCTTTGCCGGCGGCCATGTTTCGGGCGCTCATTATAATCCCGCGGTGACCTTGGCCGTGTGGGTGCGGGGACGTTCGACTCCCAAGGACGCCATTTCCTATATGATCGTGCAGGTGATCGGGGGCGTAGTCGCGGCATTGGTCGCCAAATTCCTCGTGGGCGCCGGCAAGCCAATGGAGAGCATCGATATCCCCAAAGCCCTCGTGGCGGAATTTCTCTTCACCTTCGCCCTGGCCTACGTCGTCCTGAATTCCGCCACCGCAAAGGGAACGAGCGGCAACTCGTTCTACGGCCTCGCCATCGGCATGACGGTCATGGTTGGTGCTTTCGCGGTTGGCGGAATCTCTGGCGGCGCCTTTAACCCCGCCGTAGCCGTGGGCGCTGTGGTCATGCAATTGATCAACGCAGCGGACGTCTGGATCCACCTTGCCGCGGACTTTGCCGGAGGTCTGGTGGCCGGGATCATCTTCAAAATAGTAAATCCGGAAGACAAGTAGCGCCTTCCCATAAGTCCCATAGGTCGCATTTGTCCTATTCGTCCCATCTAAAGACCATTGCGTTCCCGGCGTCCTTGCGTTCAACCTGAAAACGGATTTTGGGCGTCGATAGGCGTATTCGCGCTGCTCGCGAACACCTTGGTTCGAAATACCAGGCCAGCTTTAAATATCACGATCTATTCCAATATCTCAAAATCCGGTTTCAGGTTAAAGAAACAGCGCCGTTCCACGATACCAATTTTTTACATTTCCCTGCCAGCGCTCTGACAACCGCCAGGCACCGGGATGCGAGATTTGTGACATGAAACCACGAAGCTCGATCATTCACGGGAACCGGCCGTTATGCGCACTATTCGCTGCGTCGGTCGCGGTCATCCTTCTCAGCCATGAGCAAGGTTTTGGAGCCGTCGCTCCGACGGAGATGTTGGTTGGCGATGCCGTCTCGGCCGATCCGGAAAAGTCGAAGATCGCGATTGCCGCGCTACGGCTGCAAGGACCGGGCGGCCTGGACGCTTTGTTCCAGGCCCACGCGGATGAAATCGCCACCGTGCTCACTTCGCCCGATGCTCCGCACAATGACAGCGCTGATTGGCAACGGCTCTGCACAGCGCTCGATGCCGTCGCCCAACAGCGGGACGACTTTGCTTCCCATCTCTACTGGTATACCGATCTCGATGCAGCCAAACGCGCGGCCAAAGAGAGCGGAAAACCGATTCTTTCGCTCCATCTTCTCGGGAAGCTGGACGAGGAGTTGAGCTGTGCGAACAGCCGGCTCTTCCGGACAGTCCTCTACGCAAATGCCGAGGTGTCGCAGTACTTGCGCACGCATTACATCCTGCACTGGCAGTCCGAACGTCCCGCGCCGAAAGTGACGATCGATTTCGGTGATGGACGGAAACTGGAGCGCACCATCACGGGGAATAGCATTCACTATATTCTCGATGACGAAGGGGAAGTCATCGATGCGGTGCCTGGGCTCTACGGTCCAAAAGCATTTTTGAACGTGCTGCAAGCGGCGGTGAATGTTTCCCGGAGGCTCAAAGATCGTTCTCCGGAAGACCGGACGACGACGTTGCGAGATTTCCATCGCCGGCAGTTTGCTCTGGCCATGGACCAATGGAATAGAGACCTCGTGAAAATCGGCGCGGCTGCTCCGGTTCCAGTTCGGCAGATGCCGTCAGGCAAAGCCGTCGCGGCGGATGCCGACCGGCGGACATTTGGCAAAAGCGCGATGGAGCGGCCTGTGGTGGTGGCGGTGACCAAGGCCTGGCCCGGATCGGCGAGATCGATGGAGGAGGTGGGATGGGAGTCGCTGGCGGGGATTCACTTCGAGGAAGCAACCCTGGACCAGAGCAGCCGCGCATTCATGAAATGGAAGAATCCGCCTTCGCTCGATCCCCGGGAACAGGCACTGATCATCATGGCGAAAGAACGGCCGATGTCGGCGTTCGACATCACGGTGAATAACTTATGCCAATCCATCGCGATGGATACGGTGCGAAATGAGTATCTCTTTCATGCGACGATTCATCAGTGGCTGGCGGCGAAAACGGCGTCGACCCATCTGAGTGAGCTGAATGATCGGATTTACACGGAACTCTTTCTGACTCCCGCCAGCGATCCGTGGCTGGGCCTGAAGCCGGCTCATACTTACACGGCGCTGGATCACGACGGAGTGACCTTGCCGGAAGGCCGCCAGGCCGCGAAGTAAGCGTGATTTAAGGCGAAGCGCGGGGCCGTGAGGTTCGCAACCTAGTCTGCACTGCTATCCGGCAGATTCACCCATCGTTGCGAGGAATTCAGCAGCAGTGCTTGATCCATCTTTGCGAACCTTTGCGGTCTTCGCGCCCTTTGCGTTAAAACGAACCCGCTTCCTCCGTGAATAATGTCGATCTGCTTGTGACTTTACCACGTTGCATCACTTAGCGGCACACGGCTTTTTGCAGAAACTCCATGACACGGCGCTCCGACCAGGGCTGGATGCCGTTTTTGAAATCAAGGAATCCGACGTGTCCGCCGGATTCCGGTGTCTCGAGAAAAACGTGCGGACTGGCCGCCGCCTCCGGATAGGGAAAGCACTCCGGCGCGAGGAAGGGATCATTCCGCGCGTTCAGCAGCAGTGTTGGTACTTCGATCCCGGGCAGAAACTGGCGCGAACTGGCGCGCGTCCAGTAATCCTCCGCATCGCGAAAGCCGTGCAAAGGTGCGGTAAAGCGATTGTCGAATTCGCCGAAAGTCGCGACCTGGCGGATTCCGGAGAGATCGAAGTGATCCGGAAAGCGCACCGCTTTGGCTTCGATTTTGGCGACGAGCGAGGTGATGAATCGCCGCAGATAGATACGATTATCCAGCCTCGTATCCAATTGTCCTGCGCTGGATTTGAGATCGACTGGCGCGGAGATGGCGACGCCAGCGATGATGGACGGATGAGGCGGCGCTTCGCCGAGATATTTCAAGGTAAGATTGCCGCCGAGGCTGAACCCAATAAGAGCGATGCGATCATAGAGTTCCGCGGCCCGCCGCACGACTGCGGAGAGATCTCCCGTCTCCCCGCTATGATAGTAGCGCGGCAGACGGTTTCCTTCTTCGCCGCAGCCGCGGAAATTCCAGGCAAGCGCATCCCAGCCTGCGTTATTCAGTGCCGTGGCCATCCCCTGAATGTAGGCGCCACGCGTGCTGCCTTCCAAACCGTGACTGAGGATTGCGAGCCGATTCCGGGAGGTGGCGGCCCAGTCGAGATCGAGAAAATCTCCATCTGGCATCTCCAGGCGTTCGCGGCGAAAAGCCACGTTCAATCGTCGTGGCAGAAGTGCTCCGACGATCGTTTGCAGATGCCCATTCCGAAAATATGCCGGCGGGTGAAAATCGGAGGAGATGCAAGGCATGGAGCGAAGGAAGCTAATGAGTGCGGTCGGCGAATAGTGCCGAACAGAGGGCTCGCGGCAATTGCGGAGTCGAAGCGACTGCGAAAAACATCTGCTGTTCTGGATCCGGTGGTGACTATTGAATCCGAAATCTCGATTCGATTTTGATGGCTGTTGCTGGAGGGAGGGAAATTTTAAGTTTGGGAGATTTGCGAGCAGGACGACCTTGGACTGCGGTGTTAAGTCCCGCGTCAGCGGGACGCAACACCGCCTTCGGATCGCGGAAGGTCTGCGGGGCGCGGTGAGTAGATACCGGCCATTTCGATCGTACTCTCGCCAAAAGTATCGAAGCTTCCTCGTCAGTATTCCTGGTAGCCGCATCGAACCCACCTTTCACCCCCGGGGGACATACCCCATCCGAAGGCGGTGTCGCGCCCGAGGCTTGACCCCGCAGTCCAAGGGCGCGCGATATTCACGCAACCCAATGCGATGTCATGCGATTCTCGTCTGATTGAGGTGCCGATCTGGAAATCAAGCGCACCGCCGCTAAACAATATTTGGCCGGTCAACTGCCGCGCCCCGGTTCCTCCTGCCGTAAGGAATTTCTCGCCTCCACGCTTTCACTCGCGGAAAATGGTTTTCCTATGTCTTCCGTTGTCCGTATTGATGTCGACCTTGGCCCGCGCTCCTATCCCGTGCTGATCGGGTCCGGCGTGCTGTCTTCTTTGGGTGACACCCTTCGGCAGCAGGGACTCAAGCAGTCGGACGCGTTCGTCATCACCAACGAAGAGGTCGGCGCGCATTATTTCGACACGGTGAAGAATTCGCTCGGCGCAGTGGGCTTTCGGCGCGTGGTCCGCCACGACATTCCGAAGACGGAAGCGGGAAAGAACTGGGACGAATTCACCGGCACATGCGCGGCTTTGCTGGAAAGCTTTCCCGATACCGTGTCGGTGCCACTCGTCTTTCTCCTCGGAGGCGGTGTGGTGGGGGATCTCGGAGGTTTCGCCGCAGCAGTGTTTCGTCGCGGCGTACCGTTTGTACAGATTCCGACGACCCTTCTTGCCGCGGTCGATTCCAGCGTCGGCGGAAAGGTCGCCGTCAATTTCGGCGGCGTAAAAAACATCATGGGCGCCTTCTCGCAACCTTCCCTGGTTTATTGCGATCTTGCCGTACTCGGCACCCTTTCGGCTCGCGAAGTGCGCAGCGGAACATCCGAGGTGATCAAGTACGGCGGCGTTTGTTCCGCATCGCTCTTCGAGCAACTGGAGCAGGGTGGTCTCGAGAAACTGCTCGCCCTCGAACCCTCAGCGCTCGTCGATATCGTCGCCCAATGCGTCCGCCTCAAGGCCGCTGTCGTCCAGCAGGATGAGTTCGACAAGAAAGGCATCCGCAACGTGCTGAACTTCGGACATACCATCGGCCACGCCCTCGAACTCTCCGCTGACTATACACTGACCCATGGAGAAGCGATCGCCATCGGCATGGTTGCCGCCACCCGCCTTGCGCAGGCCGTTGGTTCGGTCGGAAGTGACTTCGCCGAGCGACTTACTAAGTTGATCGTCCGGGCTGGTCTGCCGACCAGCTTCCCTGACGCGCCCGGTCTCTTCGATCGCATCATGCGAGCCATGCAACTCGACAAGAAATTCCGCGACGGCAAAAACGTCTTTGTCCTGCCGACCGCCGTAGGCGCATGGAAACAGCGCGAAAACGTCGACTGGAACCTCGTGCACGATGCGGTGCGGTCGATTTTGAGTTAGTAGATTTTGAGTAAAGCTTTGCGAAAGGGGTATCCTCGATATTTCCGCTACCATGAGTGAGATCACATTTTGTCCGCCTCAAGGTGACATCAATTCAGCCCCTTCCGAAGAAGATTTGCGGTGCATTTTCTTTGAAAGTAAGCCCGAATATTGGTTGGACGGGTCTGGGGATGCTGGATTGCACCGAGATAGTGAGGGAACAAATATGATTTTTCACTATGTTTCTAGGTATGGTTTTTGTTCACTCTTTGAGGGTACAGCTTCGCCACCGTCCTTGGTGCTAGTTGATAATAGCTTTGGAGATGAGATCGTAAGTGTGGAGCTAAGTGGGAATCTTTTTCTTATGCCACGCTCCTATTTGGTGAACACCGAGGCCGCGTTCCGAGCGGCCGCAAGATATCTGAAAGACGGGTCTTTGGATTCCGAGCATATTTGGGTGGCGTTCAATGCAAGATTGGAAGGAGATGAGTAGGGTCCGTTTGGATGAGATGACGGGAACCTTCGAGCTTTCCAACGTCCTCGCGTCGCATTAGAACTTTCCGCCTTTCCCACACCGGCATGAGATACATCACCATCACACCCGATTCGCCATTGCGCCGGCTTTCTCCGTTGATCCAGAAGACCCGATATTGGGGATGGAAGTACAATGACCGCGTGGGAATCCGCTTCCTGATCAGCGGCGGGAAGGTGAAGCTGATGGATGCGGAGTTGAACTTTCCGGAAGGGGTGGGGCTGGCGTACTCAACGCCGCTTTTTTGGAATGGGCCGGAGGCTTATGAGACCTTGACGAGCCGGACGCTTGCCACGTTGCTGGCCCATTCGAAGGCGTTCCTGGATGTCGGGTCGAACATCGGAATCTATTCCGTGTATGCCGGTGTGAGGTTTCCGGAGGTAAAGACGTTCGCGTTTGAGCCGATCCCGGCGATTTGGAAGAAGAACCGCGCCTTTCATCACGCGAATCGTTTGGATGAGGAGATCGTCCTGAATATGGCGGTGGGGGATCAGGATCGTACCCGGCAGATCTTCATTCCCGTTTATACGACTGGCATCGAAGAAGAGCAGACCGCGACGCTTTGCACGGATTCCTGGCAGACGAAGGAAGAGCGGGTGGAGGCGATCGATGTGCAATGCATCACGCTTGATACTTTTGCCGCAAAGCACCCGCTTCCGGAGGGCAGGTGTGCGTTGAAGATCGATGTGGAGAATTTCGAGGCCGGAGTGTTTCGAGGCGCCAGGAATTTCATGCGGACGCGGCGGCCCTGGATTGTTTGCGAGATCCTGCCCAACCAGGAGATCGATCCAGTCACCAAGGTCAGGACAAACAATAACCAGGAGGTGGTCGCGCTGATTGAGGAGCTGGAGTACCTGACGTACGCCATCACGCCGGACGGCTATTTTCGAATGACTCCGGCCGATTTCGTTCGCCCGCGGGAGATCAAGGATTTCCTGCTTTTGCCGAAGGAGCTTGTGGCCAGTGATGTTTGTTATCTGGCGATGGAGTCACTTGTGAAATTGCTCGGAGGGGCAGTTTGATTTCACGTTCGACCCGAAAGCGGATTTGGAGCGTGGCGAACGTAAGACGAAACTTGCGCAGACACGGCGCTTCCGCCCACCCCTACCGCGGTGCTGACGAAGCAGCACCCTCCACAAGCCACACTTACCTTTCCAAGCAGCGCGGATTCTCGTGATCTCGCCACCTTGTAGGCGCGTCAAATAGATGCGGTTTATCGGCAGGCTTAGTGTGTGGAGGGCGCTGCTTCGTCAGCGTCGCGGCGGGGCGTAGAGAGGCCAGCGACCTTCTCAAACCCGAAATCCGTTTTCAGGTTCTTTTCACACCATACCCACCGCCCAACGTAGGGGAGTGGGATAACTAGAGCGGTTTAAGAAGTGACGTAGTCGTCTCGACTCACCCAGCCCGGCAGGGCTGACGGAAAGTAGCCGGGGGTAACACCCCCGGTTTTCGAAAAAGAAAAGCCGCACCCCGGTAGGGTGTGCCGGAACTGATACAGCATGGATACACACTCAAATGCTGATCTACACAGCCAAATTCCAACTCGAGCGATGTCCAGAATGCTCCGGTACCCCTACCGGGTGCATGGCATTCTCCGCACAACCGGGGGTGTTACCCCCGGCTACTTTCCGTCAGCCCTGCCGGGCTGCACTCGTGAATTCGGTCACAGTATTATTTACAACGCTCTAAAGGGAAAACCTTCGAGAATCTTACTCCGGCACTTCCACCACGTCGCCTGGCATCAGGCTAGGATCTTGATTGGGATCCTTGTCGGCTTTCGTCAGATTGAAATAGGCGATCTTTCCGTCGCGGACGACTTTGATCTTCTTCTTGGTGCCGAAATCACCGACGCCACCGGCGCGCATGATGGCGGAGGAAAGCTTCAAATCCGCTGCCCATGCCATCGCTTGCGGAGCGCGCACGGCTCCTCCGACCGTCACCGTACGGGACTGCGGCTGAAGCGAAATGACAGCGGTCGGATGCGTGAAGATCTTGCCCGCGACGAGTTTGGAATCGATCGCCTGGCCAACCTGAGTGGCGCTCAAACCTGAAGCTTTCACAGCTCCGATGAGCGGAATCGAAACGTTGCCGTCATCACCGACGGTGTATTGGCCGCTGAAGTCCTGGGCAAACTCGATCGGCATGCCGGTGAGACGCATTTCAAAGATATCACCGGGACGGATCACCGCTTGTGAGAAGCCCCGCGAGCAGAGCAACAGCAGGGAGAGAGAGAGAAGAGTAAGGAAGCGCATGGAATGGAAACTCGGGTTTCGCGGATGACGTGCCTCAATAGTCGCCGTTTTTGTTTTGGGAACCGGCCGGTACTGCCGCGGGTTTCCGCGGCGTGGGAGCGGTCGCCACCGGCGCCGCCTTCGCCTGACGATGCGGGGCGGCGTAGTATTCGTTGTAAGCGTTGTAGTAGGAATAGCCTTCGTCGTGGCGTTTATCGACGTTGTTCAGAACCACTCCGACGAGTGCGCCGCCGACCTGATGGACCGCCTGCTTCACCCGCTGCAACATGGCACGCGGGAAACGGCGATGCTGGATGACCATTGCGGTCATGTCCATTTCGCTGGTCAGAACGGAGCCGTCGCTCACCCCAAGGATTGGCGGGGAGTCGAAGAAAACGAGATCGTACTGTGTCTTGACCGTCTGGATGAGATCGGCCATGCGCTGGGAATTCAGCAGGCCCACGTTTTCGATCGGCAGCTGACCGCTGGATACGAACGCCAGGTTGTCGATCTTCGTTGTGCGGGTGATTTCTTCGAGCGTGGCGCGGCCGGAAAGGTAATCCGTGAGGCCGCGATCGTTGTCCGTATCGAAAAGGACATGTTGCGAGGGGCGCCGCAAGTCGGCGTCGATGACGAGCACGTTGTAACCGCCCTTGGCGCAGGTATAGGCCAGATTGTTCAGCGTGGTGGACTTGCCTTCGCCCGGACCACCCGAGATGAGCGTCATCGTGCGGGCATCGGGCGAGGGTTTGTTGAATTCGATATTTGCCCGGAGGATGCGATAGACCTCGGCATCAGGATGTTCGCCCTTCGTGCCGATGCGCATGAGAATCGGCACGCCGCGTGGGACAACGGCAAGGACTGGAATCTGGAGGAAGCGCTCCACGTCATCGAGCGTCTTCACGCTGGTGTCGAGGTACTCGATGAAGAAGGCGAGGCCGACTCCGAGGATGATGCCGAGAAAGAACGCTACGGTGAGATACATGCGGACCGGCGGCTTGTCCGCGCGGCCGACAGACGCCTCGGCGCGCTGCCAGATCTTCGCCGGATCGATGTCGATCTTCTGCTTCATGCGCTCGGTGGCGAGCTGCATTTCGGCGGCATCGAGGATGCGCTTCTTCTGCAGATACTCCGTCTTCGCATCCATGTAATCGCTATTCTTGCGCTTCGTCTCGATGGCGCTTTCCGTGGATTTGTGCAGGCTGTCCTCGAAGGTGGCGAGTGTGTCCTCGGCGACTTTGAGCTTCGTCGCTTGCGCACGGCGGATGCCGGCCAGGGCGTCATCGAGGTTATGGCGATAGGTATCACTCATCGCCTGCAGGGCCTTGATTTTCGGGTGATTCACCCCGAGGCCGGAGCCGAGGAGGCGCGCGGTTTCAGCGGCGGCGTCCTGAAGCAGTGGCAGATTCTTCATTACTGTCTGGTCCTCGATGTTCAGCGTACGGAGCGCTTCCATGAGTTCCTCCGGCTTCAGCTGATCGATGCGGGCCAGCTCAGTGCGGAGTTGCTCCACCTTGGTCCGTTGTTCGTTCAGAGCGGTTTCGCTCGTCAGAGTATTGCGGTCTTCCGCACCGACGGGAGTGGAATTATCTTCCGGGCTCGGATCCGCGATTCCCAGTTCCTGCCGGAGCCGGGCTGCTTTCTGGGCCGCCTTGACGACTACCGCCCGCTGCTTGTCAACTTCGTCGTTAAACTGCGCGAGTGCTTTCTGAAGCGCGTCGTCCAAATCCTTGAGACGGCGATCGCGGTATTCAACGGCGATCGTGTTTGCGATGTCCGCTGCCCGCTGCCGGTCGACATCGTAGACGCCGATTTCGATCAGTCCGGTGTTACGGACTTCTTCGAGCTGAAGAGACCCGTTCAGGATATTGAACGCATGCTGCAACGGGATGGGTGGGCCGTCGGCAGAAAAGACTTTCACCAGATCGAGTTGCTGAATGACCGGATAGAGGATTGCGGTCTTGCGAAGAATCTGGAACTGGGTGGCGACAAACTGCGGGTCGTAGGTCCGGCCCATCGAGCCGCCGAACATCTCCACGGCTTTGTAGTTGTCGGGACGCACTTCCATCACCACCTTCGAAAGGTATTGGCGGGGAAGGAAATACGTCGTCACCGCCGCGGTGATCATAACCAGAAGGAAAACGAGAACGATCAGGCCCGCGCGGACCCGAATGACTCGCCAATAGTCAAGAAAATGGAGTTTAACCTCGCTGGAATCGATCATAGGGATACGGGGTGGAGAGGATGGCTGGGGGACGATAAAATACTCACCAAATGCGCGATGCGCAACGGTGGGTATCCGCCGTGTGTGACAAATGACAGGTTGCTGCGTTCAAAAGGAGTAGTCGGCACCAAAGAAGATTTGGTTGCGATAATAGTCGCTGACCTTCGTCGAAGAAAAGAAATCTGTAAACGTCCAGCTTGCGTTTAAAGTGACGCGGGGGGTGAGCAGATACTCGACACCGGTGCTAAAGCTGAAGGTGGTCTGGGTGTAGTTGTTGGTGACCTGGATCTGATTGCTATCCGTGGTGGAGCTGGATGAGGAAGCCGGCGTGAGGAGCTTGCTCGATGTCCGGCTGTCGGCGTAGTTGACGCCGGCCGTGACGCGCAATCGCGAACTCAAAGACTTCAAGACCGTGATGCCGGTTCGCAGGGTGAGCAGCGTGGAGTTTGCATCCGGCGGATCTTCAAAGCCGTACCGGGTATTCCAGGAAACGAGGCCGGTCGGGCTGAAGCGCCAATTGACGGTGATTTCCGCGTAGGGCGTGGAGGCCTGGTTGCCGCCGCTTTTGAATGAATCGATCGATTCGCCGAGGCGAACCGTGCTTGTGAAGCGATTGCTCAGGATCAGGTCCACACCGCCGAGCAGGTAAAGGTTATTCGAGTCCCGAGCAGGGTCGTTCATGTATTGCAACACGGCGTAGCGCACTTCGCCGGTGAGCGTAAGCCGTGGGGACCATAAATAGCGCGCTTCCGTGCCGAAAATGGTCTGGAGACTTTGCGCTGCCTGGTTGTTTTCCTGCTCGAACCCGATGGCAGACAAACTGGAGACCGTCGTGAAGCGTTTCGACCACCGATACGACAGATCCATTTTCGCGCTCGCCGTTGTATATGCGTTGCTTCCCTGCGTGGGGGTATTGACCGATGCCACGTCCGGCTGGGTGGTGTAGGCAACTGAAGCGGTCGCCGAGAACTGCAGGCGCGGGGTATACCGATGGATAAAATTGAAGCCGATGTTGGCATTGGGATCCACCTTCCGGCCCGGCTTGCTGAGATAGTAATCTGAGCTCAACCGCGCATCCATGGTGAAGAGCGTTTTGCGGGAGGCAAATTGCAGGTCCGCACCGACGGTGGCGCGCATCAGGAAGCTCTCGATGCGCTTTTGCGGGGTGAACGGAACGTCCTGGAAGACAGCTTTTTGGCCAGGCGTGGTGACGGTTTCCTCGTGAAAGCCTGGCGGGGGTGTATGGGGGCGCCCGACGATGGGGACCTTCGATGGCGTCGGGCCCGGCTCGTTTGGAACCAGAAAGGTCTGGGTTGTCGATGGGGTAGCCGCTTGCACGAGCACCGGCGCCGGCGCTTCCTGATTGGTCGGCGTCTGGAGGACGTTATCGTCGAAACCGATCTGCATCGACGCCAGATACACGAAGTGAGGGCGCGAGAATCGTCCCTGGCCGGTGACAAACGTCTGGGAAGCTCCGCCGTATGCCGCCGGGAGAGTAAACGTGTTAAAGGACTGTGCGGTGGGCTTCACGCCACTGCCGGGCGTGGCGCCGAAGCTCGAGGCGGACCCATTTGAAAGGCCGGGGGCTTGAAAGAGATTGGCCGGAAGCGTGTTTTCCGGTTGCTGCGGCTTTGGTGTGGTTCCGTTACCGGTTCCGGTGCCGTTCGTTCCTTCGGTTCCATTTCCCGGCGTGTTTCCATTGGCGTTTCCGCCCTGGGGCTGCGTGGTGCCGTTTCCCGTGCCAGTGCCTGAAGGATTGTAGGGCGTGACACCCGAACTGCCGAAGGCGGAACTCGCTCCCGTGCCGAAGGGTGAACCGGAGCTATCGCTGGGCGAGCCGAACGAGGAAGAACCCGGCGTTCCAAAAGGGTTTCCGAACGGATTTCCAAAAGGCGAACCCGATCCAGGCTGGCCAAATGGAGAACCAGAGGAGCCGCTGCCGCCGCTGCCGGCGCCAGTATTCGAACCGTTATTACCGCTGCCGTTGCCACTATTGCTGCCGGTGCCGCCGGTCCCGGATTTTTTGCCCGAGCCGGATGAATTGTTGCTGCCGCTATTACCGTTGCTGTTGCCGTTACCGGTTCCGTTGCCACCGGAGTTTCCGCCAAAAGCGCTGGCCCCTCCCGCTCCACTGTCGCTACCGGCGCCGGTGCCGCTCGTACCAAAACCGCCGGTTCCACTGCCGCTGCCGCCCGTTCCCGAACTCCCACCGCTCGAGCTGCCTCCGGAGGAAGCTCCGCCTCCGAAGCCTTCCTGTGACCAAGCCGCGCCGCCACTCCACAAGCACCCGGCCAGGAGGATGGCAGTCCAAAGCCGGTAATGGATGGTGGAGTTTCGAATAGCGCGAAGAAAAAACTAGAGTGGAGGCGGTGATGCCTAAAAAAGGGGCCATCGCATTAGCCGATGGTCCGGGGTGTGACAAGTGCTGAAAAGGGTGGTTTTTGGAAAACGGCGAGAGAAGACATCGCCGGTTGCTTCCTGTTCAAATCTTACCGCATTTTCCACAGAATTGACACACAAGAGCGAGGCACCGAGAGAGAGCGGGTAGAGGGAATCGAACCCTCCTGGCCAGCTTGGAAGGCTGGAGCTTTACCACTAAGCTATACCCGCGTGGTGTGGGGCGAAGAATCTGCGCGACGTCGAAAAATTTACAAGCGGGAAATTACATGTTTTTACAGGTTCGGGACGGGCAGTTCGTAGGCGACGAGGTTGCCCGGGGTCGCGGGATAAGCATCGTTTCCAGCGCCTGTTTTCAGGATCAGGTTTTGGCTGCTGGCCGAGACGGCGTCGACCTCCTGCGCTACCACTGTCGCGACCGGCGTCGTCGCCGAAGAGAAGATGACGCTGGCGATCTTGGAGACCACGGTTGACTGATCGATCACGCCCGTGCCCGCAAGGACGACGGCTGGTCCGACACTGAGATCGCCGCTGGATCCGGCGGCCGCGCCGGCGGCGATGACCAAAGCCGTGACGCTGGAGTTCTCGATCAGCACCGAGTTGATCTGCGCATCCGCGCTCTTGAAGATTGTGCCGGACGAGTCCGTCGAAACGCCGGCGAGGATCTGGCCTCCCGCGACTTTTCCTTTGATGTCCACCTTGCCGATGGCGAGGCCGGAAGCTTTGCCCCCTGCGGCAATCAGAGCGCCGGGCGTTGTGCCCTGCACGTTGGCAGGCAGCGTTCCGCTCTGGAATGCGCCGCCCACGACCACGGAGCCGATGCTGACCGTGGCATTGATCGCGCCGCTATTCACCAAGCCATTGCCGTAGTCGACGCCCGCCGTGATATTGCCGTCGACATTAATCGTCTTGATCGTGCTCGCCGAGACGAAACCGGTGTCTGTCGTGCTTGTGCCGTTGCTGTCTCCGCCGGTGATGCCGCCTGCGATGTGCAGCGTGCCGATCGCGCCTGTGACATCGATGCCCCCGGTGAAGTTTGCCGTTCCGCCCTGGAGGCTGCCAAAGATCGTTCCCGTGCCGATGCTCCCCGCCGCGATTTCGCCGGAATTCGCACCCGAGCCCCCGAGCAGACTTTGCTCGCTGCGACCCGCTGCGCCGGATACGCCGACTTGCAGGGAACCGATCGCCCCGGCTGCGCTGATGAAGCCGGACTTGGCGCCACTCGCTCCGAGCAGACCGCCGTCGACCACGAGAGAGGAAATGGAGCCGAAAGTACTCTGGATGCTGCCGCTTCCCGCGCCGCTGCCGCCGAGGATATTGCCGTGGATGGCAGCCTTGCCAATGATCGCGGCGGAAACCTCGCCGCTGGAGGCGCCGGTCGAGCCGGTGATGGAATTGACCGTGGCGTAGGGATCGAAACCGGGCCGCGCTTTGCCGACCTGGAGCTGGCCGAGCACGCCCGAGATCTTGACCGCGCCGCTTGAGCTTCCGGCGCCGCCCGTGAGGAAGCCCAGAATGGAAACACCAGTGGCGTTGCCTCGCGCGGAAATCTCCCCGGAATCGGCGCCCGAACCTCCGATAACCGAGCCGCCCACCTTGACCATTCCGAGACTTCCGGCGGATTCGATGTCGCCGCTGTTTGCTCCTCCTCCGCCGCGGATATTGCCATCGACGGTGACGGAACCGATGCCCGCCGCGCCAAGACCCAAAATGGAACCGGAACCCTGGGCGCCGGCACCCACGATATCTCCCATGACGTGGACCTTGTTGATCGCGCCAAAGGTCGCGATCGCGCCGCCGGAAATGCCGTTGCTGTCGGCGGACGATGCGCTGCCGCCGGAAATGGAACCCCGGACGAGCACGCTCCCGATTCCGTTCTGCGCAAAGACCAGCCCGCTTTCCGAACCGGAACCGCCCACGATGCTTCCCACGTCGATGCTGCCGATGCGGCTGGCCAGAATCAATCCGCTCTGACCGCTGGAGCCGCCGGTGATCGCTCCCAAAACCTTGATCGAGCCGATGGTGGAATTGGTGTTCAGGTTGCCTTCGATCTCGCCGATATCGGATCCTGTACCCGACCCATCGATCGCCCCGATCACCGCATTGCCCAGGTGGCTGGTGAATGAAATCGTGCCGGAGAGGGTGCCGCCAATCGTCAGCTTTCCGATGGATCCAAATTCCAGTCCGATCACGTGCAGACTGCCTTTAAAGTCTCCTGCCACGTGGATATTCGGAGCCGGGCCAACGATGATGCCGCCAGTGGAAACGCCGCTCGGCAATGTTTCGCTATGGGTGCCAAAAGACAGGACATTGAGGCCGGCAAGGCCCGCGTCGCTGAAGATATCTCCTGTATCGATACGGGCGAGATCGCCATCGATGCGGATGACACCCAGGTCGTTCGCGTTGGCGTTTTCCAGCGTGTCGCCGGCGTTCGGATTTCCGACGATGTAGCCGACATTGACGTGTCCGTCGCCCAGCACTGTTTTCGAGGCCGGGAAAATGCGCACGGGCTGGGCCGTGACGCTCACATTCGCCTTGGCGAAAAGGTGGCTGTCGCCGCTCAGATCCAGTTCCTGAAGGATCGATCCGCCAAGATTGCCGCTCGTTTGCAGAACGAACTGGCTGCTGGAGAGGAAAGCGAGACTGCCTTTCGAAACGTTCAGTGTTACCAGGTCGCCATCCACATCGTGCCACTTCGCGGTTTTGCCGGAAATGCCGACGTCGCCGAGGATGGTATCCACGTTGCTCGTATTGAGCGCGACGGCATTGGAAGAGAAGCCTGAGAAATCGATTCCAAATGTCCGGTCGGCCTGGAAGCTGTCTTTGCCCAGAACCGGAACGGTGAAGGTGAACGTGGTATTTCCGGCCGGAATCTTAACGGAGATTGGCGTCGAATTGAAGTCCACGCCGGCTTTTGCTGCCGCCGCGCCGAGGATCTTCAACTCATGTGGCGTGGCGGTAAAGTCCACCTCTTGCTGCGCCGCCTGGGTAAGATTGACGGTGATCGTCAATGTGTTGCTGCCCTTTGCGACGACATGCTGAACGTCGGCAATTGTCACGCCCACGGGGGCGTTCGAATTCGGAAGAATGGTTGCCGTCCCGGAGCTTGTCGCCGACAGGATGGCATTCGTTGGATCCGAGAGCGCGACGGTGAAGGCCTTACTTGCATCCAGATAAGTCTTGCTCGTCACCGGAACGGTAATGGTCTTCGTCAGCGGATCACCGGGAGCGAAGGTGAGCGTGCCTCCTTCTGCCGTGTAATCGGGCTGAGTTCCGGAGCTATGCGCCGTGCCGTCGGCCGTTTGATAGTGAACCGTCACGGGCGCCGTCGCTGCTTCGGAGAGGGTGACGGTAAAGGTGACGGAGTTTGCACCGATATTGACCGTCTCAGAGGGATCGATCGTGATCGTCGGTGTGTGGATGTTTGTGATCGTGCCAATCGCGGAAGTGATTCCCAGCACCGGGAAATTTGCATCCGGCGTGCCGGGATTCTGCAACGAAGGCTTTAACAGGAAAGTCTCCGACGGGCTTGTTTTTCCATCGTCGAGCGTCGCGATGGTAATGGTCCCCGTTGTGGAGTAGGCCGGGATGGTGATGAACACTCCAGCTCCCGCCGCCGTATAGTTGGTGCCGGCCTTTGCCGTAAGATCAGATGTGTTGTAGAAAACCTTTACCGGAGTGGCCGACGGATGGGCGAGAGTGACCGTGAAGGTTTCCTGTCCTCCCTCTGTCGCCGTGGCATTGCCGATGGTGACCGTGTTTTGGACGTTATCAATGATCGTGCCGGTGCCGCTGAGATGACTGTGGCCTCCATCCACCAGGGTCGATGCAGAGCCTGCTCCTGATCCCAGATCCAGGTTAACCGCGAATTGCTCGTGAATGAATGGGTTCACGATGTCATTTCCATTTACCTCGATGGAAATGGTCTGCGAAGTGGTTCCCGCCGCGAAAGTGATCGACTTACCGAGTGCCGCGATGAAATCCGGATACTGGCCGATGGAGAACGCCGTTCCGTCCGCGGTGCTGTAGTTGAGCTTCACCGCATCCGTGTAGTCCGGACCGGAGAGCTTCACGGTAAAGACCGCCTGCGTGCTGCCGCTCGCAGTCTTGATGACTGATGCATTGCCGATGCTGACCGTCGGAGCATCTGCCTTGATCGTTGCCGTTGCTGAGGTAGACCCATCCGTCAGGTCTCCACCTTGCGGGGTGGAGAGCGTAGCCGAAAAGTTGGGATTGGTGGAGTCCTTGGTCAGGTCCAGCAGCTTGACGGCAAAGGTCGCCGTGGTCTGGCCGGCTGCGAAATTAATCGTCTGTGTCGCAGTGGTATAGTCCAGTCCACCTCTGGCCGTTCCATCCTTGGTGGAGACGACGACAGAGCCCGCTGCGCTCGTGTCACCATCTCTCGTGATGGTAAACGTCGCCGTATCCGACTTGGAAAGAACAGAGCCTGGTCCGGAAATGGAATAGTGCGTCTGTGCTCCTGATTCCGAAATCGTGACCGTGCTTGTATCCTGATTGTTTGTAATATCCGCGTTTTGAGCACTCGATAGCTTAACTTGAAACGTCGGGAAGTGGGACGTGTCGGTAGTATAAATGTGGAGGTCGGTAATCGGTACCGTGAAGGTTGCGCTCGTCTGATCGGCCGCAAAATTCAGAGTCGTGCTCTTTGCGGTATAGTTCGTCCCCGCCTTCGCCGAGCCATCCAGTGTCGAGATATTAACCGATGCGGTGCCCGAAAGGTCGCTGCCTGTGCGATGCACCGTCAGAGTGACGGTGCCGGCCGCTTCGTCCACCGTCATGGACGGATCGATCGAGAAAGAGCTCGGGGCGCTATCATTGTTAGTAATGGTCACCGTCCCCGTGGCTTGTCCGGAGGTCACGTCAGCCCCAACCGGGTTGGAGAGATTAACCGTGAACTGCTCGGTGCCTCCGCCAAACTTATGGGAGTCGATCAGCGGGATATGGATTGTTACGGTGTCTGAACCTGCGTCAAACGTCGCCGTTCCCGAGGTCTTCGTGTAGTCGGTGCCGGTTTTTGCTGTTCCATCCACCGTCGTGTAGTCGACGGTCGCAGCGAGGGATAAATCTCCGGAGCGGTGGATGGTCAGTGTGACGGTGCCGTCTGTTTCATTGACGTGAACCGTCTGGGAATTTGAATCGAGGCCGACGTGGCTGGGAACAGCGACGCTGCTCTTGATCGTTCCGACGGCATCCGTGGACCCGCCAGTGACTCCGCCGTCGACACTGTCGATCTGAATCTGGAAATCTTTGGGAAGGCTATATGACGAGTCGCTGTTAGCGAGGATCTCAATCGGGATAAGAGCCGAAGATTGTCCGGCATGAATCGTGACCGTTCCACCATTTGTGTCTTTATAGTTCGTGCCACTCACGGCCTCACCATCGATGCTCTGACCCATCGGGCCGTCGATCGTGTGGTAATGAATCACAATATCCTGAGTAGCAATCCCGCCCAGACTAACCGTGAAGTTTAGCGTTTTGCTAATGGTTGGATCCGGCGTGATCGGCTGCGGATTCGCGATGGAGACGAAGTTGGTGCTGTCCTGAATGGTCGCCTGCGTTGTGTCGGTGGCGATGGCCAGCGGTACCGCCGTGTCGTACTGCAGGTTGGCCGTTTCCAGCTGGACGGAGAAATTTTGATCGGTACCCGCGTGCCCATTATTAGTCGTTTGTACGCTGAAGGTCGTCGAAGTCTGGCCCGCGGGGATAATGAAAAACTGGTCGACCTGGCCTGTATAGTCGGTGCCGGCGTGCGCCGTCCCGTCATGCGTAGTATACTTAACCAGGGTCGGAACGCTCTGTGCCGCGGAAATCGTTGCGGTAAATGTGGCGGTTCCACCTTCCTGAACGGTTGGACCGGCGCTGATGGAGACGGTCGGCTGCGCATTGGAGAAGTGAAGCGTCGCGGTGCCGGAGGCGTTTTGCAGCGGCGCCAAAAGGTGCGACTGGGCATCGAGTACCTGCGCGTTGTCGACGACCAGATCAAAGGTCTCGGTTGGCGCGTAAGCCAGGCTGCTATTCACCGTGACCGTCACCGTCTTGGACGTCTCTCCAGCCGCGAAAGTCAATGTCTGCTCGTTGCTTGCCGATAGGGCGGTATAAAGATAGGGGGCAATGGCCGATCCATTGACCGTGTGATATCCCACCACGACCTGTTCACCCGTTGGCACGGCGTGATCCAGCGTAATGTGAAAAGTCAGCGTCGTGGTGTTAGTCGAACTCCCGTTGGCGGTGACACTGGAAACTCCGATGACGGGAAGGACGTTGTCATCATGGATGGTGATGTTTTCCGTGGCAGGGCCGCCGATGTCCGCGCCTTGTGGGGCGGACAACGTCAGGCCAAACGTGGCGTTGTCGCCGTTGGCAGAATTATGATGAGCGAGGCTGGCCAGCGGAATCGTGATCGTCGCTTGCGTTTGACCGGCGGCGAAATTCAGAACTGGCAACTGATTGTTCGATCCTGTCGGTGCGGTATAATCAACGCCGGCGAGAGCCGTGCCGTCTGTGGTTGAATAATGGACTGAGACCGCATTGTTCGTGTAACCAGTGCGGACCACGGTGATGGTCGCCATGCCGGTCGATTCATTGATCGTGATATTCCCGGTCGAAAATGAGAGATGCGTGCCGCTGATAACACCGGTCGCCTGATTTTGGCTGCTATTTACCGTAAAGGTATCGTGATCGTTATCCTCTGCCGAATCTAACTGAACGGAAAACGTTTTGTTGGGTCCCGCGTGGGCATTATCCGGAATGGTGATCGGGAGCACCACTGAACTGGATCCTTGCGGAATCGTCACTGTGCCGCCATTTGGATCGGAGTAGTCGTTGTTCGTCAGCGTGGCGGTGCCGTCTGTGATGTGATAGTGAACGGTGACATCCTCCGCGGCGGGCGCTCCGAGATTGACCGTGAAATTCAGCGTCGACGTGGCGCCTGTCGTCGTGGGAGGGGCAATGGGGTCCGGCGCAACGATACTGATCGTATTGGAAGACGTGGTGCCCAGAATCGTTGCTTGCGCCGAGGAGGTTCCGAACGACAGCGTGGGCGGCGTTGAGCCGCCAGTGATCAGTTGCGGGTTCGACAAATTTGCCGAAAACGTCGCGTCGGCTGTGTCGCTGTTCGTCGTGGTCGCAATCGTGTATGGGACCGATAGAGAGCCCGCGGGGATCGTAATCTGGACATTGCTGGCCGACGTATACTTTCCGGAGCTCCCGGATCCGTCCGTCGTATTCAGCGTGACGGTGACAGCGTGGTCCTGAACTGCCGATAGAGAAACTGTAAATACTTCGTCGTGGCCTCCGGCAACTGGTGACGGCGCGGAGATGCTGACCGTGGGCAGGGGATTCGAATAAGTCAGCACGCCTGTGCCGACGCCGGCGGTCGCGCTCTGCTGTCCATTGAGAAGCTGCAATGCCGGGTTGGACTGCCCGTCCATCAGCTTGGCCGAATCGAGGTCGACCGTAAATTTATTCCCGCTTTCGTAGGACTGCGTCGCGAGCACCGAGACATCGATGGTCTTGGTTGTCTGCCCGGCGGTGAAAATAATCGTGCCCGTATTGGCCGTGTAATCCAGGCCCGCTACAGCGACGGCGGCGGAGGAGCCAGCCAGGCCGTCGGCGGTGTGATAATTCACCACGACGGTCTCGCCGGCCGGCACTGGTTCATCCAGCGTCAGCGTGAAGAACATGTGGCCGCCCGTGCTTCGAGCGAAAGTCGCATCCGAAATACTGATGCTGGCGGGGTTGACACCGGCCGGTGCGATGCGGGACTCCAGAGGCTCGATTTGGGGTAATTTCATGACGCAACCAGTGAAAAAGTTGCACACAGTACCGCCTGGAAGAGGCCCGTCAAGAAGCCGAATAAATTCTTTTTCCACCCAATTCCACCCCTACGGATGGAGCATTGTCATGGGAGCGGTCAAGAAAGATCTCCCGAGGGGCTTGAATGCAGCCAAATGGTCGCCAGAAAATCAACGTATACGTATTAAACTTCCTTATGAATTCTAATAAATAGGATAAGCTAATGATTGCATTTAAGAGAGAATCCTGATTGGATTCCTACCTAGAAATCCCCAGTTCTTTTCATTAACCCCTATGAAAAATCCGACACGTTTCATCCTCTCGCTGTTGCTTCTCGGCGCTGCCTATGTGCTCTTCGGTCAGGCACAGGTTGCCTACAATGATCCGGCAGGCGCGACGTCCAAGGCGATCCTGCTCTTTGGTGGTGTGGTGATCGTGGGAGTGGCTGGTGGGGTTTTGGTCGCTTTTTCCTTCGTGCCGCAGGTGGCGGAGGGGATCGGCAATATGTTCTTTCAACCGAACGAGCCGATCGAAAAGAATCCGCATTCCAGTGCGCTCTGCGCGATCTCCAGGGGAGATTATGCCAAGGCGGTCGATGAATATCGCAGGGTCTACGACAAGAATCCCGATGATACGCTGGCTTTAAGCGAAATGGTGCGGCTGTATTGCGATAAGCTGCATACGCCAGAGCCTGCCGCGGAATTGCTTGAAAGTGCGATCCAGCGGGATCTGCTTCCGGAAGACGCCGCATTTCTATGCTCCCGGCTGGCCGACGTTTACTGGACGCAGCGTAATGTCACCGGTGCGCGCGGGCTGCTCCTGCAGGTCATGGAGACAATGCCCGGGACCCGCCATGCCGCGAACGCCTCGCACCGGTTGCAGGAAATCGAGCGGAAGCTGGCTTCGGAGGATTGACGGTCGGCATCCCCCGCATGGGACCCAATGGGACGGATAGGACCAATGGGACTTATGGGAACCGCCTTGCTGGGCTAGAGCGTTGTAACCAATACTGTGGCCGCATTCGCGAGTGCAGTCGGCAGGGGCAATGGCGCTTAAATAAGCGTTTGCCTTGTCTGATTTCAGGCCCGGAGGGCCGTTGGACAGTAGCTCCGGGCGACAGCCCGGGGATAGTACGGGTACGGGCCCAGCCCTGGAAGGGCGTCGGAGCCAATCCGGGGCGCCCCGCTCGTTTTTGGTTATCGCCCGGAGCTACTGTCCGGCGGCCCTCTGGGCCTGTGTTGGGCGGAAGATCCTTATTTAAGCGCCATTCGCCCTGCCGGGCTGAGTGGTTTGAGACGGCTGCGTTACTTCTTAAATCGCTCTAGATGTACAGTCCCAGGGAGTGGTGGTTGGGATTGGTTCTAAAGCGGTGGGGGTCAGTTTGCCAACACGCAAGTATATGCTGGTAGGGAGTGAGGCCTGAGAGCGTCTTGAGGCGTTTTGCGAAGTTGTAGGCATGCAAGAAAGTGGTCATATGAGTCTGTAGCTGGGAATGAGTCTGGTAGTGGTAGGTCTGAACTGTGGCCTCTTTGATGGTGCGATTCATGCGTTCGACCTGGCCGTTGGTCCAAGGATGCCTTGGTTTTGTGAGGCGATGGTCGATCTCATTCCGTGCACAAGCGGCTTCGAAGGCGTGAGCACGGAAGACCTCGCCACGCTGCCAACTGAGCCGGATCTCCGCAGCGGCGGAGCAGACATTGCCAGGCGTCGTGAAGTGCGTGCCATTATCCGTGAGGACGGTATGGATGCGATAGGGCACGGTGGCCAGCAAGGCTTCTAAAAAGTCGGCTGCGGTACGCCGAGTGGCCTTAGGGACGAGGTGAGCGAATGCGAACTTGGAAGTGCGATCCACAGCGACAAAGAGGTAAAGTTTGCCCTCTGCAGTGTGGACCTCGGTGAGGTCGATATGGAAGTAGCAGATGGGATAGTTTTTGAATTTCTTTCTGGCCTGCGGGGGCGCTTCGAGCCGGGGCAATCGGCTGATTTGATGGCGTTGGAAACAGCGATGCAAGGCTGAGCGGGTGAGCTGTGGAATGGTCGCCTGGAGGGCATAAAGGCAGTCATCGAGAGGGAGGAGGGTGTGTTTGCGGAAGGCGACAGCGATCGCCTCCTGCTCTGCGCTCAAGGTCGTGGAACGGTGCACCTTTGGCCCCATGGGCGCATCCGCTACGCAGGAGCGCTTGCGCCACTTCTGCACCGTCTTTGGATTGAGACCAAAGCGGCGCGCGAGCTTCAGCTGGCTCTCTTGACTATTTTGGATTGCCCGACGCACCGCCGCCGTTGTGCGGGCGCAGCTGTGTAGTAGTTGTCCCATAGGATCTTTGGTGATGGCACATCGCCGTTTTTTTCACCACCACTCCCTGGGACTGCACATCTAGAACGGCTCGTCGGGGGCTAGAGCGTCGGTGGGGGAGGCGGATGAAGATGAAGAGGAAGAGGCCGTAGGATTTACCGCCAGACGCGGGCTGATCTCGCGCTGGCTGGCGCAATGGACTTCCACGCCTTGCGCTCCGGCTTCGTCCAGTTTTTTCCGGACGGTTGAGACAGCGAGGTCCGGCGTATTGCAGTCCCGGCTGAGATGGCCGAGCACGGCCCGGCGAAGTTTGCTGCCGAGCAATTCCCGGAGGACGTCGGCCGCTGCGGCATTGGAGAGATGGCCGTGCCGGGACATGATCCGCTGTTTCACCGACCAGGGGCGTTTTGTATCGTTCTGCAGCAGCTTTTCGTCGTGATTTGTCTCGATGACGAGCGTCTGGACCTGCCGCACACGCTCGTAGACGAGTTTGGTCGGAAAGCCGAGATCCGTGAGGAAACCCAGCGCGCTTTGCTCGTGGTGAATGACGAATCCCACCGGCTCCACGGCATCGTGGGGAATGGGGAAGCACTGGATGGTGACGTCGCCGATCTCGATATCCCGGCCCGTGGTGAAGATGCGCCAGTTGCGCTGGCGCTCGGGCAGCATGCGCTTCAGCACTTCCTCGGTGAGGCGATTGCAGTAGATCGGTGTGTGGAATTGTTTGCACCACACGTCGAGTCCCGACATGTGATCGGAGTGCTCGTGGGTGAGAAGAATGCCATCAATCTCCAGGGGATTGACTCCGCACTGCTCAAGCCGGAGGACCATCTGCCGCGCACTGAGCCCGCAGTCGATGAGGAAACGTGATTTCGACGTCTCCACCAGGGCGCAGTTGCCGGAGCTACCGCTGCCGAGAATGGTAACGTGAAACATGTGGGATTATGAACAGAAGGGAAGGGGTTCCGCCAGTGGGAAAGGTGGAGGCTTCGTAATCGTAATCTTACTCGTAATCGTAATCCTTCAGGCCGCGAGAGGACGGTCTCTCCAAATCGTGATCGGGTCTTCAGGCTGACCAGGATGACGATAACGGCGGCAATCGAGTGAATCGATTACGATTACGAGTAAGATTACGATTACGAACCCACCTTGCCTGACTTACTCGTTCGCTGCCTGCCGTTCGTAATTGTGCGTGGCTGGATTATAAACGCGGCCGTCCCCGCCCGCATTGAACGGATTCGGGTTCCCGGGGGCGCAAGCGGAAAGCGTGAATCCCACCAGAAGGCCGGCAAGCGCGACGAAGAGAAGGCGGATGGACATGCGCGCTTCCTTACAAGCCGATGCTCTTCGATGCAAGTGAAGCGATGCCGATTTCGATTGCCCGCACCGGCTTGGAATCGCTCTAGTCTTCCTCCGAAGACCATGCCCTCCACTTCGTCCCTGATTCTGACGCTCGACATCGGCACCTCCTCGACGCGAACCGCTTTGTTCGACAGCACCGGACATCGCATTCAAGACACGACGACGCAGATCACTTATCCGCTGCTTTCATCAAATGACGGCGCCGCGGAACTGGAGACCGCCACGCTGCTCGAAGCGGTGCTGCATTGCCTGGAAGGCACGTTCGGACATTATCGGTCCGACTCCCGGTTGCGCGGACGTCCGATCGCCGGCATCGGCGTTTCCTGCTTCTGGCACAGCCTCATCGGAGCCGATGCCCATGGAAAGGCGCTGACGCGAATCATCACCTGGGCCGATGGCCGTTGCCGCGAAGATGCGGCGGCGTTGCGCAAAGAGTTTTCCGAAAAGACCATCCACGCGCGCACGGGCTGCATGATTCGCGCTTCCTTCTGGCCGGCCAAGCTGGCCTGGCTGAAACGGACGCAGGCCGGTGTTTTCAAGCGCGTGCGGCAATGGCTTTCACCCGCCGAGTGGTTGCAACTCGCCCTGTGCGGCGAGGCCAATTGCGCGATCGGCATGGCGACTGGGACGGGGCTGTTTAATCCAGGGAAGCTCGATTGGGATCCGGCGCTGCTGAAAAGGTTTGACGTGTCGCGCGAGCAATTGCGTCCGCTGACCGATGAACCCGTGGCGGTGGGCGGCCGGTTGGCCACGCAATTTCCCGAGCTTCGCGGTGTGCCGTGGTTCCCGGGAATCGGCGATGGCGCGGCGAGCAACCTCGGCTCCGGGGCGACAAAGCCCGGCTTGGCGGCGATCAATGTCGGAACGAGTGCGGCCCTGCGCGTGATGCGCGAAGGAAAGGAGGCGCGCGCGCCATTCGGGCTCTTCTGTTATCGCGTGGATGCGCGCCGTTTCCTCGTCGGCGGCGCGATCAGCAACGCGGGCAATCTTCGCGCCTGGTGTCTGCGCGAGTTGCGGCTCGAGACCGGGTCCGTGCTGGAGGAACATCTCGCGTTGCGTCCGGAGCCTTCCCATGGGCTCACAGTTCTGCCCTTCTGGACGCCGGAACGTGCTCCCACCTGGAACGAAGATCTGCGCGGCGCGATCCTTGGCTTGAATCTCCACACGAGCGCGCTTGATCTGCTCCAGGCCATCACGGAAGCGACGTATCATCGTATCGCCCAGATCGCGGAACTCGTCATTGAAGGCGAAAAGGCGCCGCCGAAATTCCTTGTCTCGGGAGGCATTCAACATTCGCGTGAAGCGATGCAGCGGTTGGCCAACGTTTTGGGCCATCCGATTCATGCCAATCCCGAACCGGAAGCGTCCATTCGCGGTGCCGCGGTTTTTGTTTTGGAAAAACTGAAGCTGCCCATCGCGGATCTCAAGGTCGCGCGACCGATCCGCGCCAAGCCAAAAATCGCCGCGCTTTACGCGGAAGAAAGGAAACGGCAGGCGAAGCTGGAGGCGTTTTTGACGAAGGCTGATTTAGGATAGGTGGAGGCACCTCTGCCTCATCATCTTCATCTTTGTCTTCATCCCACGTATGGGACCTATGGGACTCATGGGACGGATGGGACTTATGGGAAGGTGAGGAGAGCGCTGGTTACCGAAAGTTATCCAGAACCGACGGGTGCGCGTGAAGGGTGCCACGGTGGCGTGCCGGGATGTTGCGATTGCTCTCAGTCTCCCGGCCTCGCCCGCCCTCCTTACCCGTGAGGTGCTTATCATACCAATCCCAGCGAAACGCGGCCCAGCCGGCCACGAGCGCGACCTGAAGTCCGGCGACGGCGGTTTCCGGACGTTCTGCCAGGGTCGCGAGGAGAAGTTCCGCGCCTCGGCGGGTGAGTGTTTTGCGCATGGCCCTTCGCTGCTCGCAAAACGCTTCCCATTCGGCGGCGAAGCTGGGCTGGTTGCTGAGCGTGGGTGGAATCACCACTCGGTCTTCCTTCTTCGCACACGCGCCTTTCGATGAAATGGGCGCCCCTGCGCCTTTGTTCTCTGATTGTACAGGTGATTGTTCATGAGGATTCTTCAGACCTCTGCAATCCGGCTCGCCGGGCGAGTTTGCAGAGCGCACTGCAACCATTGCAGAGCGGGAATCCGTCACCTTGAGCAGGGTATAGGTGGACGGCCCCATCAACTCAGTCCCGGGAATGAAATTCTGCTGCCATGCGAGCAGGCCAAGCTGCCGAAGCTTTTCCTTCGCGGTATGCACCGTTCGTTCGGAGACCTTCGCCCGGGAGGCGATCGATGCCACCGAAGCCGTGAAAACGTCGCTCTGGTGATCGCTGGCCAATTCGGCAAACGCGAGGTAGACGGCCAGCAAACGGGGACCATCGCCCGTTTCATCGCAGGCATCCCTCAACCTTCGCAGAGCAGCTTTCTCCAGCCAGCAGAAGGGAGCTGCTTTGATTTCCCGGACTTGCGGGGAAGTTTCGACGTGGGTTTCGGATGAGATCTCGTTCATCCCCGCCGTGGTTCGGCTGAAAGCGGGTTCGTCGAGTTGAAAGTGGGTGTGGCGAGGGGATTCTGATCTGGTTTTCCACCAGGTTCCGGCTAATCTCTCTCAATATGAGTCTGGTAACGATTGAAGTAGAAATCGACCATGGGCGCGTGATTCCACGCGGGGCGGAAGCGTTGCCTGAAAGAGGAACGGGCTTGCTTACCATTTTGCCTCAATCTCTAGCGAATGGAGTTGGACGTGGCTCAGTGAGTGAGTTCATTGAGCAATGGGCAGGGGCATTCTCCGCTCCTGAAATCGGCGATGACCCACGACTTGAGTATCTCTTGAACAAGCACGCTAAATAGACTGTGCGCGTATTTCTGGATACTAACGTCGTCCTCGACATTGCACTCAAGCGGCCGACTTTCTTCGACTCCAGCAAGCGGGCCCTTGAGGTGTGTGAAAGGGATGGGCATGCCCTCAATTTGTCGTGGCATACGCTCTCGAACCTTTTTTATATTTTGCGCCGTGATCGTGGAGCAGAGAAGACGGTTGAGTTTCTTCGTCAATTGCTCGCAATCGCAACGGTGGCGTCGGTCAGCCATTCAGACGCTTTGAAAGCTTTGGGGTATGGACTTAACGATTTTGAAGATGCACTGCAGCTCAGTGCTGCTGAGAGTTGTGGTGCACACGTGATTTTGACCCGCAATAAGGCTGATTTTCGTAATCCTCCAACTGTTTCAGTACTCACGCCGGAGGAATTTGCCCCGGCGCCCTCACCTTCGCCTTAACCTACCTCACCACCCCCCACCACGTCCGCCCGTAATCTGCCACTCCTCAAGCAGTGCCGTCGGGACTTCTCCGAGGAAACGTGACGGCCGCTGGAGCATTTCGCCGTAGCCCGCATTGAGGCGCAGATTTGGGTAGGTGAGATAAAGCTCATCCTTCGCCCGCGTCACCGCCACATAGAAGAGCCGGCGCTCTTCCTCGATGGCGCCGGGGCTTTCCAGGGAACGCATGCTTGGAAACATGCCGTCGGTCAGCCAGATGATGAAAACCGCCTTCCATTCCAGGCCTTTCGCCTGGTGGATGCTGGAGAGAGTCACCGTGTCCGTGTCTTCGGTGGTCGCGGTCGCCTCGTTATCGAGGCCAGTCATGAGGGCGAGCTGATCGAGGAATTCCGCGGCGTTTTCGTATTGGCGGGCGAAATTCGCGAGGGTGTTCAGGTCTTCGCGGCGCTGCTCGTAGTTCGGGAATTTGGATTGCGCGTAGTCATCGTAAATCGCCTCGATCACACACGCCGCCATTTCCGCGGGGGGCAGGGGAATGCCGTTGGGCGCGATTTCTTCCAGGGTATAGGCGAGCTGCTCCCAGGCTTTCCGACTCTTCGCCGGGACTTTGAGCGGCATGAGCAGCTCGCGAAAATGAATTCCAGCGGCGGTATCTGGTGCTGCAGTTCCTCCCTCTGCCGCTTCGGTCGGAGCCACCGGCAGGGGAAGCGCATCAAGACTGTTGCTGAACCCGGTCCAGGCCTGTTCCGCCGACCGTCCGCCGATCCCGGGCAGAAGCTGCACCATGCGCTTGAAGGCCACCTCATCACGCGGATTGACCACAAATTTCAGGAACGACGCCACGTCCTTGATGTGGGCCTGCTCGAAGAACCGGATGCCACTCGTGATGTCGAACGGAATCCCGTGCCGTGTCAGCTCCATCTGCACTTCCATCGAGTGATAGTGCGCGCGGTAGAGCACGGCCATTTCGGAAAACTCAATGCCCTCGTCGTTCAACTCGAGGATCCGTTGCGCGACAAATGCCGCCTGCTGATTGGAATCCTCCAGCGGAACGAGCGCCGGCTTCGCCCCGCTTTTCCGCGCTGCCACCAGCTCCTTCCGATACTGGTGCACATTGCCTTCGATCGCCGCATTTGCCACCTCGAGGACTTCAGGGATCGACCGGTAGTTCGTCTCGATCTTGTAGACCTTCGCTTCCGGATAGCGCTTCGGAAAATTCAGGATGTTCTCGAAATTCGCCCCGCGCCACGCGTAGATCGCCTGGGCATCGTCGCCCACCACCATCACGTTGCGGTGTTTCTTCCCGAGGATATCGATGAAATCGGCCTGGAGATGGTTCGTGTCCTGATACTCGTCGACGAGGACGAACTGGAACTGATTTTGATAATGCTCGGCGAGGGCCGGATTGTTCTCGAGCATCCGCAGCGTCTTTTCGAGCAGATCGTCGAAATCGAGGGAATTCGCGGCTTTTTTCTTCTCTTCGTAGTGGTTCCGGGCTTTCGCGATGACTTCGGAGAAATCGAGGAAATGCGGGTACTTCTCCGCCAGCACGTGATCAATGGAATGCCCGGTGTTCACCGCATAGGAGAAAACATCGGCCAGCACTTCGCCCTTCGGAAAACGCTTATCTGTCGTCTTCACGCCCATCTGCGCGATCACGGCATTGATCATGTCTTCTTGATCCTCGCGATCCATGATCGAAAAGCCCTGGGCAAATCCCGCAGCCTTCGGATGCCGGCGCAGGATGCGATTGCCCACGGAGTGGAACGTGCCGCCCCAGAGCGAGGAGACATCGTTCGGGAGCAGATTCGCCACGCGCTCGAGCATCTCGCGAGCGGCCTTGTTCGTGAACGTGAGCAACAGGATATTGGCCGGCTCCACGGCATTCTCGATGAGGTAGGCCACCCGATAGGTCAGCGTGCGTGTCTTGCCGCTGCCGGCTCCGGCGATAACGAGCGCGGGTCCGGGCGGTGCGGTCACCGCGGCACATTGCTGTTCGTTGAGTTCCGCGGCGAAATCGATGCGCGAAGCAGGTTCGGGCACTTGCCGATGGAGCGTGTATTGGCGGGCCATGTTTGAGTGTGAGAAATGTGGCGCGGGGGCGGCAGGATTCGAGCGAAATCGAGAGGGGTGGGGTGGGGCTTCGATGGACTGTGTGGACGAAATGGACCTGATGGACAGTCCATGCGGTCCATTTTGTCCACCTCGTCCATGGATGGCCTCATTTTCCACCGCTTGTGAAATTTTTCACAAATCCGCTTGCGCACTTCCAATTTCCCGCTACAGTGATTCTCGTTCTGGGGGGAACAGCAGCCCGTTGGTGATCATTCGATCCCGACGGGCTGCACTTTTTTGCAGGAAGGGCAGCGCCGGCGGTTCGATAGTTTTGCAGAAGTGTTGAATAATCTTTGCGAACCTTTGCGGGCTTCGCGGCCTTTGCGTTAAAACGAAACCGTCTCTTTCACCAGGACACCGATTTGGTTGAGGCTTTGCCGCGTTGTGCTCCGATTCCTTCCTCAACCCCGGATCCCAAAAATCCCCCCGGTACTCGTTCTTGCCGACCGGCGAAAATTCGCCATAAGGGGAGGTTATGGCCTTCCAGTTGAGTGACCTGATCATCGCCGGTGAGTTTCACCAGACCCGCCCCTACTCCTTTCATGGGCGGATCCTTTTGCGTGGCGATGACATGCCGATCACCGTTGACCTCACTGGGGCGCCATCTGCCGACCTGCGCCAGCGCAGTTTCGCCTTCGAAGTGCCGGCGAACAAGCGTCCGGCGACCGATGCGGACCGTGCACGTGTCAAAACGTTTGCCAATCAACAGGTCGGCACCACGGGAGAGATCACGACGGCGCGGAAATTCAATGGGACGGAAAAGGGACTCTACATGGAGTGGTTCAGCCAGAACGGGAACGTCGTGCTCGAATTGCCCGGAGTTGAAGTCCAGTTCTTCGAGCCGTCCGACGATTCAGCAAGCACTTTCGAATCGCATGCCGATCCCGAGGATTTTGATGTGGGTGGAGAAACCGGGCATGGCGCGCTGGCAGAAGGAGAGATCTTTGGCGACGAACTCGACGATAGTTTCGATCCCGAAAGCCTTCCCCATGGACACGATGAAGATGAAGCCCATGCGGAGGAGGGCTATGGATTGATTCCAGACGAATTGAACCGGGAACTGGAAAGAGCATCGCGCCGGCTCGACCGCGAGGCGAGTGGGGAATCGGAGGATGTGATCCGCGAGATCGAAGAGTGCGAATTGATGGACGACCTGATCGAGAATGGAGAAGGGGAACCGATTACCAAGCTCTTCGCCGGGATGCGCCTGCCCAAGCCCGCGGACCTCGCAACAGAAGATGCCGCCGAGCAAGCCCTGAAGCCCGCGCTCATGCAACTCGCGCTGTATGGCGTAGCTTACGACGTATGTGAGCACTGCTCGATCCGTGAAGCGTATCGCATCCTCATCGATCAAGTCTGTGTGGAATGCACTGTCTATCCCGAAATCCGCGGCACCTCATGGGTCCAGCATTTCTCGACCTCGGATTTCTGCCCGGTCTGCCAGGGTAAGCACGAGTAACCTTCACGAAGGAAACACAGACTCGACTGGCCCACCCAGCAGGCATTCGATCGGCAGGCGCTCGAGTTCGTATTCGTAAGGCGGCGGCTTCCATTGGAAGTGATCCGCGTATTGCGTGCGGATGTGCTGAAGGATTTCCACCGCGGTGCGGAAGGGCAGGAACGTTTCGCGATCCGTGACGTGTAACTGGGCACCGCCGCAAAGTTCTCCGGCGAATTTATGGAAGGTTGGCTGAAACCAGGCGGCGCGGAAAAAGATGCCCGGAAGTTCCGCCGCATTCATGCAGCGGCAGAAGTCCTCTGCATCGATCCAGGGCGCCCCGAAAAGTTCGAAAGGTTTCGTCGTGCCGCGGCCTTCGGAAAGATTTGTCGCCTCGAGCAGACACATGCCGGGATAGACGGCTGCGGTCTCCGGCGTCGGCATATTGGGTGAAGGCGGCACCCACGGGAGTCCGGTATCATTCCACCACATCTTACGCTCCCAGCCTTCCATCGGCAGTACACATACGCCGCAGCCCGGAAATGCGCCCCGCCGGAATTGTTCCGCCAGCTCGCCGATGGTTCGGCCGTGGCGGACCGGCAGCGGGTGCAATCCGACAAATGAGCGGTAGGCCGGATCCAGTATGGGCCCTTCGATTGCCAGGCCATTGAGCGGATTCGGCCGATCCAGCACGACCACCGGGATGCCCGCTTGCTCGCACGCTTTCATGCAGAGATACAGGCTCCAGATGAATGTGTAGTATCGGGCTCCCACATCCTGTAAGTCGACGAGAAGGGCGTCCAACCCCGCGAGCATCTGTGGCGTGGGCTCGCGATGTTCGCCGTAGAGGCTATGAACGGGGATGCCGAGGCGCGGGTGAGTATAACCCTGCCATTCGATCATGTTATCCTGTGTCTGCCCGAGATAACCGTGCTGCGGTCCGAAGAAAGCGGCAAGCTGGAATAACTCTCCATGCGATCGCTCGAGGATCTGAGAGGAGTGCACGAGCGCCGCCGAAACAGATGCCGGATGCAGGAGCGCGCCGATCCGCGCGCCGCGCAATTCCCGTGGCCAGAGCTGCGGGAGGCGATCGATCGGTAACTGAACGCGTGGGCGGACGGGCATTTATCAGTTAGTTGCGGGATTCACTGAGGCGGAGTTAGTGGCGTGCCGCCCTGTTGCAGGACCAGTTGCCGTTGCGCGGCGACGAGGGCATCGATCAAAGGCGCGGCTCGTTCTTTGGAGCGGTGCTCTTTCAAAGCGGCTTTGGCTTCCTTGAAGGCGAGCCATTTCCATTGCCGTTCGCCCCGGCCGGCTGGGCTTTCGGCGTCTACTTCCAGAAGCCAGAGCGAGACCAGGTCGCCGCGATGTTCAATGGTGGCGAGTTCCCCCGTGATGCGGCCATCGATCCCCGCTTCTTCCCGCGTTTCGCGGACTGCGGCCTGCGCCGGCGTTTCGCCGGTTTCCACATTGCCCTTGGGGAAAATCCAGCGCCGATCGTTCCGCGTGCGGACGAGAAGGAATTCCAGGCCCGACGCTTCGCCCTGTTTCCACCGGTAACAAATGGCCGCCGCTTGTGGACGCGCCGGCCTGATCCCAAAGCGCTGCAGCCATCGGGAAAAAAGCCACGAACCTGTCGCGAAAGCGCCTGCCATCAAAAGAATCGGGGTAATCACGTCGACTGGGAGGGTTGGCCGCGTGGAATCAGCTTGGTGTCTTTACCTGGCGCCCGGCGGCGAAACCGCCCGCTCATTCGCGCTTCCACACTTTGGACAGCGTGGAAGGAGGGTCTCGGTGCGATCTGCGAACTGAAAGCCGCAGAGCCCACAGCGGAGGACATGACGGAAAGCATCGCGTTCACGGCGGGAGCGCCGGTATTCGTTCACCAGCCAAGCTGCAAAAATTGGGCCAAGCATCAGGCTCAGCAGGATGATGGTGAGATTTTCGAAGCTGACCCGGATCATTTGCTTTTCGATTTTGTCTCCGGAGCGGAAGGCGCTTTGCCGGTGGTGTACGCGTCATCGCCCCACATGATCGTCGCGATGCCCCATTCGATGGGGGACTCGGCAGGTTCAAACGATCCTTTGACCAGCATCGTGGCAGCCGCGTCATCCGCGTGTGGATCTCCCGAGCTGCGTTGCAGGAAAGTGTAGCGGATTTCTCCGCGATCCGTCACTCCGATGAGAAATTGTGCGGCATCGAGTGGAATGGAACTGCACGCGATTAATTCGGGCGGATGCCGCAGCGGCCGCTTGGCGATGTCTCCGGAAAGGTTCATCTGCGTTTTCGTTGGCGCCCGTGGCGTTGGGGGGACGGTTTGGGGAGGTGCTACGCTGGCAATGATATCGAGCGGATCGCGTCCGCCGGGAAAGGGCGTTTTTTGGATGGCCGGAGCGACAATGCGCGTGGGCGTGTGGATCGCGGCAAAGTATGGGTGATAGTCCACGGTCGCCAGTCCGGTGGGCTCGGCTCGGACTGTGGCGGCGACGAGCGCCGGGTCTTCGGATTCGATCCAGTGGAGCAGGGAGATGTTTTCCGGCGAAGATGGTGTGAGCAGGGAAACGCGCGGCGCCATCGGCGGGATGCTCACCTTTTGCGGATACGCGATCTGGAAGAGTGCGAAGGCGAAGATGTGAGCCAGGAGCGAAAGAATGAGAAATCCGGGCAGGACAAAGGGCATGCGGCGCTTGCCCCACCAGGCAAAAGTCAGCCAACTCTCTCGCTGCGGCTCGGACATTTACGAATGTGGCTCGGGGCTGGTGGCCAGGACGACCGAGTATCCTCGTTTCAGCGCCAGGTTCATGATCTGCACCACCACGTCGTAGGGAGTATTGCGATCCGCCTTGAGGACGAGTGAGCGCGGCTGGACAGGGTGCGCATCGAGCATCGTACCGAGCTCATCGAGCGTCACTTTACTGGAACGAAAATAGATGGCGGACGCCGGCGCGGCTGTGATGCTGACGATTTGTGGCTCATGTTGCGGTCCCAGGGTGAATGCCGAAAAGGGAAGCGTCACCGCGACGCCCGGTTGCAGGACGAACCGCGAGCTCATGGCAAAGAGCATGAATACCAGGAAGAGCACATTGACCACCGGGATCAACTGGAAGAGCGCCGGATTGAATTGAACCGTGCGGGTGAGCCTCAAGGGATTTAAGAAGGAGGATTTAGGATTTAGGATTTTTTGAGAATCCGAACGCTCTTTTTTGGGGAGTGCGCGAAAATTTCACGGAGAAAATGCGCTAATTTATATTGTGGCGCTACCGCGAGTTGCAGGGCGCACTTTTTCGAAACCACCTCGGGTGCACCCGTGACAATTTCGACCGCTATTCCGGACTACTCCGCGCTGGTGCGCCGGGCACGGGACGGATTTTCGAACTCGATGATCTCCGGCGTGGCTTGCGTTTCGGAGATGAGATTGACGATCTCGATGCCGGCGCGTTCGACGTCGTGCATCAAGGCGTTCACCCGTGAGGAGAGATAGGCATATCCCACCGAACTCGGAATAGCCACGATGAGTCCCGCCGCCGTGGTGAGCAGGCTCTGATAGATGCCGCCGGAGATGTCCGTGGCGCTGGCGAATCCGCTTTGGGACGAAATATTGACGAAGGACTCGATCAAACCGGTAACCGTTCCCAGGAGTCCGATGAGCGGGGTGACAAAGGCGATCGTGGCGAGGACGGTCAGGCGGCGTTCCATGCCCGGCACCTCGAGCTGGCCGGCCTCCTGAACGATCTCCTTCAACTCGGCGCGGGGAGCAGTGTGGTGCAGAATGGCCGAATGGATCACCCGGGTGACCGGGGTGACCGTGGCATTGCACTCGATCTGAGCTTCCGCCCAGCGCCGCTGCTGGACGAGATTCGCCAGTCCCCGCATGAATTCGCCCACCCGCATCGTGGCTTGATGGAAGTAGGCGACGCGTTCAAAAAAGACGGCGGCGGAGACGATGCTGCAGAGCAGGATGAGCCACATCAGCGGCCCGCCCTTTTGCATATAGTCGATCATGGCCAGCCCTTATAGGGCATCGAACGCGGGATGGCAAGGGAAGCGGTTGAGGTGGTTGTGTTTATATGAACACGGGGTGGGTTTGGGCATTTTTGGTGGGAGCTTCGTCCTGTGGAGGGGAGAAACGTTGAATCTGAAAACGGATGTGAGACGAAACGTTTCGCGCGAACACGCCGCCCGCCCCCGCCGCAGCGCTGACGAAGCAGCGCCCTCCACATGCCAAGCCTTCCCGATACCTGTGACTATTTGAGGCGCCTACAGGGCGGCCAGATCACGAGAGTCCCGCGATGGTTGGAGAGGTAAGTGGGGTGTGTGGAGGGCGCTGCTTCGTCAGCGCTGCGGCGGGGGGGCGCGTGAGGACGGTGGTTTGATCGGCGGTTTTCCGGCTGCATTGATTCGCATGCGCTTAGCTTGGTATTGATGAATGATCGTGGACCTTCATTCACATATTCAGGTCTACTTATGCAGACGGCTGATCTTGTTCCACTTATTTGGCGGTAAGTGGCAGGCGGAATGGGAATTAACCTTCTATGTCATAATATCTTCACCCACCATGGGGATGTCACTTGTAAAACCGCCTGGGCGGGGCACGCTTTGCTCTCTTCGGCGAATATTCAAACCATTTATCTGATGAACGCTTCGAAAACTTTTCTCCGGTTCTGCCTTCTGTCTGTTTGCCTGACCGGAATGATCGGGAGTGGTGTCTCTTCGTCGCAAGCGCAAGTGGCCGTTCCGGTAACCCGGAGTGTCACCACTTACATGTTCGACAATTACCAGTCGGGTATCAATCCGAATGAATCGATCCTTACGCCGAACAACGTCAAGACTGGTACTTTCGGCGCGCTCTTTACTTCTCCGATTGACGGCGCGGCTTATGCCCAGCCGCTCTATCTTTGGAATCTGACGGTGGGTGGGGTGAAACACAACGTGGCCTATGTCGCGACGATGCATGACTCGGTTTATGCGTTCGATGCGGATACGGGCACGCAGCTTTGGAAAACCTCTTTCATTTCGCCCAACTCGACGGATTTGCCGCTGATCACGACGGTGCCGAATACCGATTTTCCCGGTTCAGGGAACTCGGATATTGACGGCCCGGAAGTCGGCATCGTGAGTACGCCGGTGATCGATGAGAGCACGGGCACGATCTACGTGGTGGCCAAGACTAAGGAAACCGGTCGCGGGGACGGTAACATTCATTACGTCCAGCGACTGCATGCTCTCGATGTGGCCACGGGAGCGGAGAAATTCGCCGGTCCGAAGATCATTGGTGATACGACCTGCAATGCCTCGACCAGTGGTACCGCCACTTACGATTTCAACCTGGCGGACAACCCGCAGACTCCTTCCGTGCCTGGCACTGGCGATAACACGGTGAACGGCAATGTCTATTTCAACGCCCTGCGGAATAACCAACGTTGTTCACTCACGCTCTCCAACGGCGCGGTCTATGTGGCCTGGGCGTCGCACGGCGATTCCAAGCCTTATCACGGTTGGCTCGTGGGTTTTGATGCGAACACGTTGCTGCCGATTCCACGGCTTGTTTTCTGCGACACTCCCGCGGGCTCGCAGGGCGGCATCTGGCAGAGCGGGGCAGGGCCGACCATTGATAACTCCGGCAACCTCTTTATCTCTACCGCCAATGCTGGGGCATCGTTTTGCGCCAATCAGACCGCTGGTAACATCGCCGAGTCGTTCATCAAGTTCAATCCCACCAATGGCTTGTCCGTCACCGCGGCGGGATTTGACTTCTGGGCGCCGGGCGATGCTCCAGGCCTCGGTAACGCCGACTCCGGTGTTGGTTCCGGCGGGCTGGTGCTGATGGACGTTCCAGGCACGATTCCGCACCTCTGTATGGCCGGAGGAAAGAACGGCAAGATCTACGTCGTCAATCGCGATAACATGGGTGGGTTCGTCAACGCCGGCGGTGACCGCGACATCCAGACCTTCACCTTCAGCCGGACGTTCTATTTCGGGTCGCCGGTCTTCTTTAACAACAACCTCTTCTTTGACGGTAACACCATCCAGGGTTTCACCTTCAATCCCACCGGCAGCACCTTCACGGCCTCCGGGAGCGCGAGCTACGGTTTTAGCGGACGGGGCGCCGGCTTTGTCATTTCCGCCAATGGCACCACAAATGGCATCATCTGGAGTTTCAGCACCGGCGTTCTCAAGGCCATTCGGCCCGAGAGCATCGCGGGACCCACGGCTCAGACGAACGTCTCCGAGTTCTACCAGACACCGCTGGGCGACCGCTCCACGGTGAAGTTTACTCATCCGATTGTTATCAACGGCAAGGTGTATGCGGCGAATAAAACCGCCTTCCTCGGCTACGGTCTGCTCAATGTCACTAAACCGACCGTCACTGTTGCCGCCACTCAGCCGACAGCGACTGTGGGCCAAAGCCCGGGACAGTTCACCGTCACCCGATCAGGCTCCACTGTTGGTAATCTGTTCGTGACTTATGCTGTTTCCGGGACGGCGCAGAGTGGGACTGGTTACACCGCCCTCTCCGGGACTGTGACCATCCCCGATGGCGCGGCGTCAGCCACTGTTGCGGTCAATGCGCAGTCAGGCGCGCAAAGCAACACCACGGTTATCCTCACCGTTTCATCCAATGCCAACTATACTGTCGGCGGAGCCCAGCAGGCGACGGTTACTATTCTCTCGGGGTTTGATGCGTGGCGCACACGTTACTTTGGTGGCCAGGCCAACTCTCCATCCGCCGCGCCGGCTGCGGATTTCGATTCCGACGGGATCGCCAATCTTCTGGAATATTCCTTCGGCACCGATCCGACCGTTCCGCAAAGCGGCCCGAGCTATGCCGTCACGGTACAGGGTGGAAAATTGAAGGTCTCCTTCACCCGCAGCCTGCAGACCGACAATGCCCTCACCATCGAGGTTGATGCCTCTGACACGCTCGCCTCCGGTAGCTGGACGCCGCTCGCGACTAAAGTGGGCGGCAATGCATGGGCGACCAGTGCCGGGGTGATTGTGACCGATGATCCGGGCACCAGTGCCGTCACGGTGACTGATTCTCAGGTCATCAGCGGTCAATCGAAGCGCTTTCTGCGGATCTCGGTTGGACTCAACGCCAACTGAGGCCGTTTGTTTGCGGTCGCTGCCCACACCATCAGACCGACTTGTGGAGCCGCTGAGTTTAAGCGATAAAACGTGCGCGCTCGCAACTCTCGCAATGGAAGTCCTCACCCAAACAACTCTGGCCATCGCCGCGATGGTTGCTGCTTTGGTTCTGGCAGGTTTTATCTGCCTTCGCATCCTCCGGAACGGACATTGAACTGACGTGAAGGACAACGGAGGTACTTTTAGCCGTGCTGATTGGTCAGTCACAGTGATTCCACCCAACACGCGTCGCCAAGCTTAAGACATTGCAACCCGATTTTACAGATATGCGCTGTGAACGATGTAACAAGGTGATCACGGATCAAACGGTTCGGATCTACGGTGGTCGTTGTGTGCCTTGTCATCGCAAGCGCCTGTCACAAAGAGTCCTGCGGTTATTCAAGATAGCCTTGTCTATCGTTCTTTCTATTCTCATGCTTCCCTTCAGCATTTGCGGCAGCATTGCCAGTTTGTGCCGGCTTTGGCTGACGCCGTTTCCTTTCAAACGCCGCGAGGTTTTCGCGATTATCGAACCTGTTCATGGCCGCGAAGCTGCCCGCCAATATTTCGCCGGGCTGCGTTTCGGATTTTTACGCGGACGTGGTTTTTCGGGGCGCTTTTTCGTCACGCTCGGCCTGATGGACGGAGATGAAATTCGGCGTGATCCGGCTCAGTGGACAAGGATTGTTCAGAGCCGTGCATCCAGGCCGATCAAAATTGCTTGACCATATGTTGCCGCGGACAGCTCCTCGCACTACGTACAATGGATAATTCAAAATCTGCCAGGATTGATTTGGAACAGGAGAAGATCGAAGCGTGGAGACGCGCGGAAGAAGGAGTTCGCGCATGGACTGAAGACATTTTCATTCCGGCTATTGGCCTTCGGCGCATTCAGTTAATCTACGCTCCTTCCTTTAGGCCTGGATATTCATGGGACATACGCGAGTTGGGCGGAAGCTATCGGCTCTATTCCAGTCGGGTCATGACAGAGAGCCTCGAGCGCAGACTCTCGGGCTATAGAGAGATCGAGGCGGGCGACGAAGTTTTGAGGCGCTTCATTGAGAGACTCCGGGCGATAGCGCTCCCCATTTCTCCAGACTTCAGTGGCTATGGGGGATTTGACGGAACCACCTGCCAATTGGGCTTCTTTGGAGATCTGAGTTCGAGTGTTCGCTTTCAGTGGTGGTCAGAAGGTCCGGAGCAATGGCAGGAGTTGATCGCAATCGCGGAGGAGATGATCAAAAGTTTCTTATCTCTCCAGACGGGCGAGACGACTAGCACCTGACCCGTCATACGAATAGGTCATCTTACGCTGCCGTACCCGAAGCGTGATGATTGTGACGGGCGCCTTCGGCCATGAACTTCGCCAGCACCAGTTCCGTGCCCTGTTTCTTCAGGTTGTAATCGACCTGATGGAAGGCTTTGCGAATGAGATGAATCCCCAGGCCGCCTGGCTGGACGAGATCAAGCGGGCGGCCGTTGATCTGGGAAGGGTCGCATTGTGAGCCGAAGTCGCGGAGGCGGAAGCACACGCCGGTTTCCATCTGCTCGCAGACGAGGCAGATCGGCTGATCCGGTTCGTGATTGTAGGCGTAACGGATCACGTTCGTGCAGGCTTCGTCGAGACCGAGCACCATCAGGTCCTTTTCGGTTTCGCTGAAGGCAATTCCTTTGAGGAACTGCCGGACGAAGTCGCGGACGAGGGAAAGATTTGCGGGGTGGCTGGCAAATTCGATTTCGCGCTTCATGGACTCAAGGGCAAAGGGAGCGCTGGCGCCACCATCCAGGGGTTCGACAGTGGCTGGCACATAAACACTGAGCGCAAGTTCCGTGCCGGGGGCAGGCCGGAAAGCGTTTAGCGTGATCCCAGGACGAGGACAGTGAGGTCATCGTGAGGTTCGGCGTCACGCCGATGATTTAATTCACCGGCGTTGAGGCAGTCAACCACATCGGCAGCGCTGCGGAAATCGCGGGCGAGCAGGCGGCTGACGCCTTCGCGGTCGAGCGGAACGTCTTCGGCATTGAAACTTTCGATGAGGCCATCGGTAAAAAGGACCATCCATTCGTGCTGGGCAAGGGTCAGCGAATGGCGATTGCGGGGGAGGGTGGGGAGGATGCCCAAAGGGGGAGCGCCGGGCATGAGAACCTCTTCGGGAGCTTTTGCCGGCCCCACGACGTAGGGGAGGCAATGGCCGGCGTTGGTCAGTTCGACTTGCCGGTCCGGGAGGGTAATCCGCCCAAGCATGGCGGTGATGAACATTCCACGAATAGTATGCCCGATGAGCATGGAATTCCAGCGCTCCAGTGCATCTTCCGGTGCGATTCCCGGGTGCAGGATGAGCCGCAGGCTGCTGAGCGCCTGCGCCATGAGCAGGGCGGCCGGCATGCCTTTTCCCGAGACATCGCCGATGACGAAATAGAACTCATCTGGCCCGCCGGGCATGACGTCGTAGAAATCGCCGCCGACATTCAGTGCGGGCCGGTAAGTCGCGGCGAAGCTGAGTTCGTCCCGCATGGGCAGATTCTGCGGGAGAAAGCTCGTCTGGATCTCGTGAGCGAAGGCAAATTCCTGGGCAATCCGCGCCTGTTCGCGCTGGCGTTCGATGGTGCGCAGCTTGTCGATCGCCGTCGCGGCCAGGTTTCCGTAGGCGACAAAAGCTTCCAGGTCCGTTTCGTCGAAAGCAGCGCGGCCGATCGGGTTAATGCCTTGCAGCACTCCGATCTGCCGTCCGTCGCTGGTCAGCGGCACGCAAAGCATCGATCGGGTCCGGAAGCCGGTCTGCTTGTCCGTATCGCGGAAAAAGCGGGGATCGTTGTAGGCGTCGGCGACGAGGAGCGGTTTGCCGTTTTCCAGTACCCAGCCCGAAATCCCGCGGCCGCGTGGAACGATCAATCTGCCCAGGGCCTGCGGACGCCCGCCCTGCGCCGCGGCGAGTTCCAGTTCGCCGGTTTCATTGACGAGGAAGAGCGAAGCGGCTTCGACGCTCAAGACTCGACGTGCAACTTCGAGGATTTCCGGGAGGAGCGCTTCCGCCTCGGTGATCCCATTGATCAGGGCGCTCACTTCGACCAGCCCCTTGTAGACGTGGAGCTGTCGCTCAAGCGTGGCGAGATCGGGAGACATTCGGTGCTTTTTTCCTACATGAAATGCAGCCGCAATGAAATGAGGAAATGTCCTAAATCCCTCTTCCTCTTTGTCTTCATCGTCATCTTCATCAAAACGGGTGCGAGGGGATGAAGATTAAGATGAGGATGAAGAGGAAGAGGGGAAACAAAAGCAGGCAGAGCTTTCGCCCTGCCTGCCGTTGCATTGGTGCCGTGTACTATGGCGCTTATCAGGCGCCCATTCCTTCTTCAAACGAGCCCGCGGCGGCGGGCCACTGGAGATTGTCGCGCACAAAGGCGATGCCGTTGGCGCTGGTGAAATCGAGATCCTTATGGGCGCTTTCCGCTTCCACGACGAGCGGAGCGGATGCGGCCCCGGTCAGTTTCGTGTAACGCTGAGGATAGCCGATGGCGACGAGCAACTCGGCATAACGCTGCATATTGATATCGCCTGTTCCGAGATCGGTGAACTGCATCGCACGCTTTGGCCAATTCGGTTCCATGGCACGAAGCGGGAAGCCCGGACGAATGACGAAGTTCTTGATATGGGCGGCCCAGACATGGCTTCCGACCTTGAGGAAGCGCTGTTCCCACGATTCGCCTTCCCAGCAGTGTGACGGGTCGGCATTGACGCCGAGGGTCTCGTCGTTGTCGCAAATCTTCACGAGGGTGAGGAAATCGTCCGCCGTGGAAGCCGCTGTTCCGGGATGAATCTCGTGGCAAAGCTTGATGCCGAGCTTGCGCGCGTGATCGCGGATCTTCTGCGTCTTCTTTACGAAACGGTCCTGTCCTTCTTTGATGAAATCGTATCCCGGTCCGGCCCAGAATCCCCAGGGATATCCGGTCGCGACTTCCCAGCCGAAAGCGACGCCCCAGAACATGGGCAGCACCTTCACGCCGAGTTCCGCGACAAGGTCGAGGAGGTCGAGGACATACTTTTCAGCCCAGGCTTCGATGTCCTGCACAGACTTCTTGGCGACGTCTTCGGGAATGAAAGGGCGAACGGTCGGCGACCCGGTCCACGCCGTGGTGTGAACCCATATGGGGCAATGCGCCGATACGCCGTCGAGTTTCAGACCGGCCTGGGCAAAGGTGTCCTTGATTTCCTTGGCGGATTTAAATCCCGCGCCGCTCTGGAGCATGTAATTGCTCGGCTGCGCGCCCGCGGCGCCGGACCGCTTGGCGTAAGCGAGGAAATCGGCAAGCGACTTCGCGCCGTGTTGGGCGCCTTCGATAGACGGATGATAGACGTTATTCGGCATGATTTGAGGGAGTTGGGAAGATGCAGCCTTAAATCAGCCGGATCGCTCGATGGCAATGGCAATCCGCCGCTCGACCGCCCGCAATATTTTGTAACGAGCCCGAAGGGGTTGCCGATGGGTTGGACAATGAGGAACGCTGCGGGTTCTTTGAGGGAAGAGACGTGCGCATCCGAAGGATGTGCGTCTTCGTCCTGTTCTTCCTTTTCTGGCGGCGGCGGTCGCGCGCACGCGCGTCTTCCTCCTCCTCTCTTTTCTTATTCTATTCTATTCTTTTCTGGTAACGCTTTTGTAACAGCGGAAGCGTTACATTTGTGCAGTCACGGGATTTGAGGCGCACAGGTCGAGCGATGGTACTCCAGCGCACCCGATCTTTTATTCTCGTTACCCCACTCCCGTGGGGGTAATGCCTCTGCGGGGACACTCCTGTGTCCGGTGGCGGGGAAGAGACGCGTTGATGATCGATAGTGGGTTCCCAATCTCCGTGAGCGCTGCTGAAGGCTCCGCGCCATCTGTCCAATCCAAGCGCGTCGCCCCACCACTCGACACAGGAGTGTCGCCGAAAAGGCATTACCCCACAGGAGTGGGGTAACGAGGTTAAGGAGAGAGGAGCAAGGTTCGCGAATGCGGGGTGCACTGGAGGGTGCTGCTTCGTCAGCACTCAGCGCGTACGATCTCATGGAAATGGCAGCCGTAGTGTAACGGTCGAAGCGTTACATGGATGTGCGCGTCCGCGGTCTGCCATCATGTAGTCGCTCTCCGACTTCACTCGCCCCGTCCTCGTCTTCCTCACTGCGCCGTATTCCCCACCGCATCCGCCTTCCGGTAATCCGCCACCATCTTCGGAGCCTGATGCAGTTCCGCCAATTCCTTAAATCCTTCGATGCCGGTCACAATCGATGCCGCGACTTGCTCTCTCCAGGCCGGTGTTGCGATGAGGCTGCTGTCCGCGGCATTCGACACAAACCCGCACTCGACGAGCACGGCCGGCTGCGAGCAGAGCCGCAGAACGGCGAAACGCGCGTGTTTGATTCCGCGATCGGGGAAGGGAACGTGGCCGAGCAGCGAGTGGAAGATCGTCCCGGAAAGAACCGCGCTTTGCGTGTCCATGGCATTGCCCGGTTCGTCGCGCAAATCGCGAACGGAGAAGGCGCCGTCATTCGTCGCAGGCGCGCCGCGCGGGGCGCAGGAGTAGATTTCGAAACCGCGCGCCAGGGGATTCGACGTCGCCGAATTGAAATGGATGGAAACGAAAATGGAGTCGGCGATGTGATTCGCCACCGCCGCCCGCTCATGCAGGGGAATGAAAATGTCCGCGCTGCGGGTCATCACCACCTTGAAGCCGCGCTTTTCCAGGATCTGCCTGGCCCGTAAGGCAACATCGAGAGCGAAGTCTTTTTCAAAGCCATAACGGGAGACAGCGCCGTTGTCGTGCCCCCCGTGGCCGGGATCGAGCACGACTGTGGTAACCGGCTGCAGGCCTGTGACTTTATCGGGACGCAGCCTCGGTTCGATGGTCTTGGCCAGATCGAGCCGCGAAATGAGCAGCTTCCCATTTTGCACAATTGCCGGAAACGCGAGCCATTGCTTCACGCCGTTGATTTCCGTTTCCCGTCCGTTCGGTGTGAAGGCGAGCTGACTCCTGCCATTGTCGAGCCGGATGGCTTTTGAATCAGTGGATGGCGCGGCTGAAGTTCCAGCATCTGCCGGGACTTCTCCCGTAGCAGGCGCCGGTGGAGTAGCTGCAGCCGTTGGAGCGGGAGTGCCGGGAGCCGGGGCCGGCGGTGTGGTCGGTGCAGTGGATGCCGGTGGTGCGGGTGCGGGTGTCGGCGCAGGTGCCGCAGGTTTTCCCGGATTCAGCAGTGCCGGATCAAGCGCCGGCGGAGCGGGGAAGCCGTAGAAAGCCGCGATATTCTCCAGGGAAACATAGTCGCGCCCCTCAAAGCGATAGAGCGTCCAGTCATCTCCAAAAACCGTGGCGCCGAGTCCGGTCAGGACTCCGAGAATGACGAACCACAGCAGTTTCACGTTGTAGGATTGCACGCAGTATCTCCTCTTTGCAAATCGGCCCGGAAAATGAGCCCGCGTGTCTCCTCTGCTTCAGGAAAATTGCTGAAAAGACGAACCGGTGGCGAAATCCCGTCACATCGCGTAATTTTCCGCTGCACAATTGCCGGTGCGTGCCATCATTGTGCGACCGTGAAAACTCCCGACCCCTTCCAGGAACGTCCCCTTCGTCCGCCTTCGATCCAGCGCCTGGAGCCGCAAGTGCAGACCGAACCGGCAGCGCCGCGTACTGCCGAGCGCGCTCCGGAAGAGTTTCGTCCGCGCTATGTCGAGATCCCGGTGCCTCGCGTGCACGCCATCGGCAAGCGCAACCTCGTTTGGGGCGTCGTGTTGCTGCTGGCCTGCGTCCCGCTTTTCGGCTGGGCGCTCCATCTCGGCGGCCCGGGAACAGCGATGACGCTCGTGACGTGCCTGGCAACGACGACCGTGCTCTATGTCGCGTCGCGGATCCGCCTTTTCCGCCAGCGTAATGGCGGGTTCTTTGCCATTGCGATGGTCTGTCTGGTCGGCGCCTTTATCGCTCTCACGGAGCAGGGCTGGCTCGCGATGACGGGAAATCACGTTCCTGTGGCAGCGAATGTTCTCGCCGCATCCGAAGCAGCTCCTACCCAAACAGCGCCCGCGACTCAGCCGGCGGCCCTTCCGCCGTCGCTGGTGGATGCCCTGATGATTCTGCCGCCGGATCCGGCTCGTGGTCAGCGCGCCAAGATTCTCAAGGATTCACAGGTGAAGATCGACGGGAAGACCTACCTGATTCGGGCCGGTGATGTTTTCCCCTTTGCCGGGAAAGGCGACGGCGAAGTGCGTTTCCTTGCCGGGGATCAGCAGATCGCCCTGCGCTCGGATCTCGTGGATGTGCTTCCTCGTGAATTCAAGCAGGACGAGGCGGATGATGCCTCCACTGTGCGCAATTCGGCGGTGATGCCTGTGTCCAATCCGGACGTGACCCGTCGCCAGGCGGAAGCACAAAACGAGGTGGTTCACCGCTATCCCGGCATCGGTGTGAAAGGCTCCCCGGAAAACGCGGCTTTCGTGAATCGCTACAACGAGATGAAAGCGCACGGGCTTGACGAATTTTTCACGAATCCGGATTGGCCGCTGCTCCTCGCGGAAGGGCTGGCCAAAGCAGGGCACTGGAAACGCCAGGACATTGTGGATGATGACGCCGATGCTCCCGCCGCTGCACCGGTTCGCAGGCCGCGTCCGGTGAGTGACGACGCAGCCGTCAGTGACGAACCTGGTACGCCGGACAAAGCTCCTGCTTCGGCGGATACTACAGACGACAAAATTTCAGTCCCGGCTTCCGACAAATCAGATGCTCCGGATAAGTCGGAGATGCCCGATCGAGCTGCTTCGGACAAAGGAGCCGCTCCCGATAAAGCGGACGACTCCGATTCCACACCGGTTCCCGCACCAGCTCCCGCTCCGGCCCCGGCCCCCGTTCGAAATGCCGGGCCTCAACGGGTTGCCCCGCCTCAGCGCGTGGCGCCGCTGAATCCGGAAGATCCCGTGGCACTTCCAGCCCCTGTACCAAAAAAGCGCCGCCCCGCTTCCACGGACGACCTGCCGCAGCGGTAAACCGCGGGAAGATCGTCCATGGGTAAGTCGGTGGGCGTGATTACTTAGTGGCCTTCAGCGTTTCGAGATAGGCCAGGCTCTTCGGAATCCCCTGGGTTGCAGTCGGCGATTCGTCTTCGATGAAGTAGTGCTTCACGCCGACTTTCGCCGCTGCCGAGAAGACGGATGGCCAATTCACCTGGCCGGTGCCGAGCGGAACATCGTCTTCGAGCGAAGTGTGGCCGGTGTACACGCCGGTGCGCGCACCCTTGCGGAGATCCTTCAAGTGCATGAGCTGCCAACGGGTCGGATACTTTTCCAGAAGCTTGGCCGGATCGACTCCCGGATGGGTGATCCAGAAGACGTCCATCTCGAACATGACAAACTCCGGCTTGGTCTCTTTGACGAGCAGATCGAACAGCGTGCTGCCATCGTCGAGCGGTTTGAATTCATAACCGTGCGGGTGGTAGCCGAAGCTGATGCCTTCGGCCTTGAAAGCTTCACCCCAGCGATTGAAGTCGGCAGCGGCGCGATGGACATCGGCTTCGCTGAATTCCGCGATGTTATGTGGGATCCACGGGCAGACGACATACTTCAGTCCGAGCGCCTTCGCTTCCTTGATGGCGGCGGCGACGTCCTTGTTGAGCGCATCGTACTGGAAATGTCCGCTGATCGGTTTCAGGCCGCGTTCGTCGAGCTGCTTTTTAAATTCCTCCGCCGGCATGCCATAGGTGCTGGCCGTTTCCACTTCGGTGATGCCGAAGGACTTTGCGAGGTCGAGAGTTTTTGGCACCCCATCGTGTTTGAAGGTGTCGCGCAGGCTGTAGAGTTGGAGTCCGGCGACGCCGTGGAAGCTGCCGGCGCCGGGCGCGGGGTCGGCGCCAAAACTCAGCAGAGGGAGTATGGGAAGGGTGAGGGAGAGCAGGAGACGTTTCATGCGTAAGGAGAAAATGTTTGGCGAAAGTTGCCGGGTTCGTCGAACGATTTTGTTTCGCGCTGGAGCGGTGGTTCTCCGTTGCTTCCCGCGCCGGGAGACGCACAATCGGGGCCCTATGCCTCCCTTCTCACGCCGCCATTTTCTCAAGGCCGCAGGTATTGCCATGTTTCTCACCGCGAGCGTCATCGGCCGCGCGGAAACCAAGGATGAATCAGGCTCGAAAGATCTTTTCGACGGGAAAACACTGACTGGCTGGAAAGCCACGGACTTTGCGGGTTCCGGCGAAGTGACGGTGGAGGACGGCAAGATCATCCTTCCAATGGGTGATCCTCTCACCGGAGTAAATGGCACGACGCCGATTCCGAAGACGAATTACGAGATCTCTCTCGAAGCGATGCGGGTGGAGGGTTCGGATTTCTTCTGCGGTCTGACTTTTCCCGTGCAGAATGCCTGCGTGACTTTTGTCGTCGGTGGCTGGGGAGGCGGTGTGGTGGGGATTTCCAGTATCAATGGCGAAGACGCCTCGGAGAATGAAACGACGCAGTTCAGGAAATTTGACAGCGGTAAGTGGTATAAAATCCGTGTGCGGGTGACATCGGCGAAGCTCGAGGCCTGGATCGATGACGAGCAGGAGGTGAATCTCGTGCTCGAAGATAAGAAGCTGAGCCTGCGTGCAGGCGAAATCGAGGCTTCGCAGCCATTTGGAATCGCTGCCTTCCGGACAAAGGCAGCATTGCGAAATATCAAACTCCGAACACTTAGTAACACCGCTGCCAAATGAATCGGACATCGCTCCGCGGGCTGCTTGCCGCCACGCTATGCTGGGTATTGGGAACCAGTTCTCTTTTGGCCTGGGATCCGGCGGGACACATGGTGATTGGCCAGATTGCCTGGGAAGATCTCTCGCCGGCCACACGGCAAAAGGTGAGCGAGATTCTCGGGACCCTGCCAAACCAATATAACAACGGGCAGACTTACAACTTTGTGACCTCGGGTTGCTGGATGGATGATATGCGGGCCATGCCTAACTACCCATGGGCCAAGTGGCACTATGTGACCATTCCATGGACTCCGGATGGAAAGCAGTTTGCCTTGCCGTCGCCGCCGCATGTGGTCTGGGCGATCGATTCCGCGCTCGCCAATCTGCGCGAGCCAGGCACCAGCGCCGAAAAGCGCACGGAGGCGCTGGCCATGCTCATCCACTTTGTGCAGGACGTGCATCAGCCACTGCACGCCACGGATCGGAACAACGATCGTGGAGGCAACGGATTTCTCATCGCCAATCTCCAGCGAACGGACAACGGCCCCGCGAAGATCGCGACGCTGCACTATTTCTGGGATGCCGCATACCGGCTGACGGCGACAGATGACAAGGTGACCGAGATCTGGCATTGCCCGCCCGTGCCGGGCCGACCAAGCGTACCGGGAGAGGGAATCATCGCCGAAGAAGCCGGCAAGATTCGTGCACAATTCCCGAAGGCCTCGCTCGAGGAGCTTCGCGACCCGGCGAAACAAAATGCCACGGAATGGGCGCGGGAGAGCCATGTGGCCGGATGCCTTTTCGGCTATCCCGCAGGCCAGGAGCCGTCTGATACGGAGCTGCACGTTCTGCCGGCCGATTTCGTGACGCATTCCCGCGACATCGCCGTGCGCCGCGTGGCGGTGGCCGGCTACCGCCTTGCCGCGATGCTAAACGCTCTCTTCGACAAGTAGCCACTTTGCCCGGCCAAACATGCCGGGCCATGAAGTGTCATTTGCATTCGCCTGGTGTTCAGGCGAGCATGGCATTCCTTTTTTCCCGAAGCCATGCACCGACCTGCTCTCACCGTCACGCCTGATCCTGGTTTCATCGAGATTCGTGGGGCGCGTCAGAACAATCTGAAGGGCTTCGATCTCGATCTTCCGCTGGGGAAATTGATCGTCGTTTCGGGCCCGAGCGGATCGGGAAAATCGAGCCTGGCTTTCGATACCGTCTATGCCGAAGGGCAGCGGCGGTATGTGGAGACGTTTTCGCCCTATACGCGGCAGTTCATGGATCGCATGGACAAGCCGAAAGTAGACGCGATTCTCGGCATTCCTCCGGCCATCGCCATCGAGCAGGCGAATCTCGTCAAAACCACCCGATCCACTGTCGGGACGATGACGGAGATCAACGATTACCTGAAGCTCCTGCTGCCGCGGATCGTTCAGGCACTATGTCCTTCGTGTGGCCGGGAGATTCGCCCCGAGACGGCGAAATCCATCACCGAAGAGGTGCTCGCGGCGCATCCAGGTGAAGCGTTGCTCGTGACTTTTACCGTCCCGGCGCCGAGCGGGACGGAACCGAAGGCATTTTTCGAATTCCTGCAGCAGCAGGGATATTTGCGAGTGTGGATCGATGGCGAACTCCACCGGGTCGACGAAGCGCCGCGTATCAAGCGTCTGCCGCCGCTCGTCCACGTCGTGCAGGATCGAATCGTGGCGGCGAAAGAGAATCAGTCCCGCTTTTCCGAGGCCGTCGAGACAGCTCTCCGTTTCGGCAAGGGCAAGGTGGCTTTCGTCACCACGGGAGGCCGTGGCGAAGAGAAAACAGCGGCGGCTGTGCTGCCCTTTTCCACCGGGTGGCATTGTGCCCACTGCGATCTGGATATCACGGCGCCGTCGCCGGGCCTGTTTTCATTCAATCATCCTCAAGGCGCTTGCGTGAAATGCCGCGGATTTGGCCGCACGATTGCCATCGATCTGGAGCGCGCCATTCCGGATCGCCGTCTGAGCATTGCCGACGGCTGTATTCGTCCGTTCCAGACGGAGAATGGACAGCAGTGCCAGCGGGATCTGATGAAAGCGGCGCGCCGTCGCGAACTGGACACGACGTGCCCGTTTGAGGAACTGTCCAAGGCTGATCAAAACTGGGTCTTTTATGGAGAGCAGCCAGGAGCGGACGGCGAGGAACTGGCGAAGGAAGGCCTCTGGTATGGCATCAAAGGTTTCTTCGATTGGCTGGAGTCCAAGTCCTACAAGATGCATGTCCGCGTCTTGCTGGCGCGCTACCGGAATTACACGATCTGTCCCGATTGCCAGGGTGGCAGATATCAGCCGGCGACGCTGAATTTCCGTTATGATGGCAAGACGCTGCCGGAATTGCAGGCGTTGCCGATCGATGAATTGCTGGCCACGATCGAACGCGCGGGAGCGGGAACTGGACGGCGCGGAAAAGCCGCGAATGGCAAGGCGGATCTGGCGACGGAAACGCTGGTTAAGGAAGTGACCTCCCGTTTGCGTTATCTCGTGGAAGTCGGCTTGAGTTATCTCAGCCTGGACCGGCCGACACGCACGCTGAGTGGTGGAGAAGTGGAGCGCGTGAATCTCACCACCTGTCTCGGGGCTTCGCTGGTGAACACACTTTTCGTGCTCGATGAGCCGAGCGTCGGACTGCATCCGCGCGATACGGGACGGCTCATCCGCGTGATGCGCCATCTGCGCGACAAAGGTAACACGTTGCTCGTCGTGGAGCATGAAGAAGCCGTGCTGCGGGCGGCGGATCATCTCGTGGAACTCGGGCCGGGACGTGGCGATGCAGGAGGTGACCTTGTCTTCAGCGGACCGCTCGACATGTTGCTGGTAACGCCCGCATCCAAAGGCAGCAAGAAATCACGCGAATCCGCGGCCTTTCGCGGCCAGTCGCTGACGGCCGATTACCTGACGGGCCGCAAATCGATTCCCGTACCGGAAAAGAGGCGCAAACCCTCCGGGTGGATCAAGGTACGCGGGGCACGCGAGCATAACCTGCAGAAGATCGACGTGTCCTTTCCGGTCGGCGTGTTCGGTTGCGTCACCGGTGTCTCCGGTTCCGGAAAGTCCACGCTCGTGCACGAGGTGCTGTATCAGAATCTCTTGCGTGCTCGCGGGACCGCTTCGGAAGAAGCGGCCGGTGCTTGTGATAGCGTGACCGGCGCGGAACTCGTGGGCGAAGTGGTCATGGTCGATCAATCGCCGCTTTCGCGCACACCGCGGTCCAGCCCGGCGTTGTATCTCGGCATTTTTGACGGAATCCGGGAACTCTTCGCCGCGACATCTGAGGCATCGGCCCAGGGTTTCACGTCCAGCACCTTCTCCTTTAATTCCGGCACGGGGCGTTGCGAGCGCTGCAGCGGCAGCGGTTTTGAAAAGATCGAGATGCAGTTTCTCAGCGACGTCTTTGTGCGTTGCCCGGAGTGCGAAGGCCGCCGTTATCAGGAGCACGTGCTGAAGGTGCGGCTCGATGGGAAGACGATTCACGATGTGCTTGAACTGACCGTTACGGCGGCGATCGAGTTTTTCACGGGAGTCGGAGCCATCATGGAGGTCACGGCGGCGAAGATTGCCGCGATCGTGGAACCCTTGCGCATCCTTGCGGAAGTGGGCCTTGGCTATCTCACGCTGGGCCAGCCATTGAACGTCCTCTCCGGCGGCGAATCGCAACGGCTCAAGCTCGTGGAACGCCTGGCCTGCCGCAATGAAGACGGCGCATTGCTGATTCTCGACGAGCCGACGACCGGCCTGCATTTCGACGACGTCGCGATGCTCGTGAAGGTCTTTGGTCGTCTCGTGGAGCAGGGGAATAGCCTGCTCGTCATCGAGCACAATCTGGAGGTGATCAAGTGCGCGGACTATGTCGTGGACCTGGGGCCCGAGGCCGGATCCAAAGGGGGCTTTGTGGTTGCCACCGGAACTCCGGAGGAGGTGAGCGAGGTCGAAGAATCTCACACGGGCCGATATCTCCGAGGAATGCTGCGGCCTGGAAAAGCGCAGCGCGCCGGTGCTGACAAAACTGATTGGGACGAAGCCGAACTCCTCGTGGCCGAAGAAGCGCCGAAGTATGGCGCGAAAGCTCTGGCTGGGGCGGAGAATTCGCGCGCAATCGAAGTCCGCGGTGCTCGCGAGCACAATCTGAAGAATCTCTCGGTCTCGATCCCTCGTGATCAGATCGTGATCATCACGGGCTTGAGCGGATCGGGAAAATCGACGCTCGCCTTCGATATTCTCTTTGCCGAGGGACAGCGACGGTTTTTGGACAGCATGTCGGCGTATGCGCGGCAGTTTGTCGAGCAGCTCGAAAAGCCGGATGTGGATGGCATTACCGGGCTGCCTCCGAGCGTGGCGATCGAGCAACGCATCACGCGTGGCGGCGGCAAGTCGACGGTCGCGACGGTTACGGAAGTCTACCATTTCCTGCGCCTGCTCTTTGCCAAGCTGGGCACGCAATTCTGCCCGAAGTGCAACCTGCCGGTCGAGAAGCAGAGTCTCGCGACTGCGGTGAAGAAAGCCGAGGCATTGGCGCGGAAGGGCCGCATTCGTGTGCTGGCTCCGCTGGTCAAAGCACGGAAGGGATTTCACACTGAGGTCGCGAAATGGGCCATTCGACAAGGCTTCGACCAGTTACTCGTGGATGGTAAGTGGATAAAGGCCGAGTCATTCACCAAACTGGAGCGCTTTCGCGAGCACACCATTGATGTGCTGGTCGGCGAGCGCGGATCTTCCGGACGAGTGCAGGAACTGCTGAAGCGCGCGCTGGAGATCGGACGCGGGACGGCGCGCATTCTCGACGCCAAGAATGCCTCGCATATTGTTTCGACGGAAATGAGTTGCCCGGGCTGCGGCGATTCGTTCGAGGAACTCGATCCGCGTCTCTTTTCCTTCAACTCGCCGCACGGCTGGTGTCCGGAATGCCGGGGCTTCGGCGAGGTCTGGCGGAGCTGGACGAATCCGCGTCTCGAATCGGAAATCGAGATCGAGATCGACCAGGAGCGGCAGCATGAATCGCTCGAAGCCGGTGAAGCGCGGCCTTGCCCGTCGTGCAATGGTGGTCGGCTCAATGAAGTGGCACGTCATGTCCGGCTGTTGGGAAGCACGATCGATGAGATCGCCGCCCTGCCGGCGCGCAATGCGTTGCAGTGGTTTTCCAAGCTGAAGTTCAAGGGCACGCAGGGTGTGATCGCGGCGGACATTCTGCCGGAGATCGATCAGCGGCTCCGTTTCATGGGGCAGGTTGGGCTCGATTACCTGGCGCTGTCCCGTTCGGCGAAGACGCTCTCCGGTGGCGAATCACAGCGGATCCGTCTGGCGGCGCAGCTTGGGTCAAATCTGCGCGGCGTCCTCTATGTGCTCGATGAGCCGACGATCGGGCTGCATGCCCGCGACAACGTGCGCCTGCTCGACACGCTGGAAGCGCTCAAGGCGAAGGGAAATTCGCTCGTCATCGTTGAACATGACGAAGAGACAATGCGGCGCGCGGATCATGTGATCGACCTCGGCCCGGGTGCGGGGACGTTTGGCGGACAGATCGTCGCCCAGGGCACGCTGGCGCAGATCAAGAAAGTGGAAAACTCCGCTACCGGGAAATGCCTGCGCGATCCGCTGGTGCATCCGATCCGTGGCCAGCGCCGGTCGCTCAAGGAAGTGACGCGCTGGATGGAGATTCGCGGGGCAAATCTGCACAATCTCAAAGACATCGATGTGCGCATTCCGGTGGGGCGGCTCACCGTGCTCACGGGGATCTCCGGCTCCGGCAAGAGCACGCTCATGCGCGGCGTCTTGAAGCCGGCGGCGGAAGCGGCGCTGGTCCGGGGCAAGGCGGCGCGGAAGCGCGCCGAGGAAAACGGCCTCGTCGCGTTGCAGTCCACGCTTTCCGCGGAGGGCACGCCCTCGCTGCCGTTTGGCAAAGGTTCGCTCGCTTCGCATTGGAAGCGCAGTCCTTTCTCCGAGGTTGTCGAAGCCGTCTACGAAGTCGATCAATCGCCGATCGGCAAGACTTCGCGATCCACGCCGGCGACGTACATCAAAGTCTTCGACGAAATCCGCACGCTCTTCGCACAGATGCCGCTGGCCCGCATGCGCGGCTATAATGCGAGCCGCTTCTCCTTCAATACCGAGGGCGGGCGATGCGAAACCTGCGGAGGGCAGGGGATCATCAAGGTGGAGATGAATTTCCTGCCGACGAGCTGGCTGCCCTGCCCCGATTGCGCAGGGAAGCGGTACAACGCCGCGACGCTCGAGGTGCTCTATAACGAGCGCAGCATCGGCGACGTGATGAAAATGACCATCGAGCAGGCGGCGGAGTTCTTCCGTGCGCTGCCGAAGATTCATCGGCCGTTGCAGCTTCTGAAAGACACCGGCCTGGGCTATCTGCAGCTCGGTCAGCCGAGCCCAACCCTCTCCGGCGGCGAAGCCCAGCGGCTCAAGCTTGTCACCGAATTAACTCGTGGCACCGGCCGCGCGACGACCGCCCGCCTGCGCCAGGCGCGGGAGCCGAAGTCGATGCTCTATCTGCTCGAGGAGCCAACGATCGGGCTTCATATGTCCGACGTGCAGAAGCTCCTCGATGTCCTGCACCGGTTGGTCGATGATGGCAACACCGTCGTGGTTATCGAGCATCATCTCTCCCTCGTTGCCGAGGCGGACTTTGTCATTGATATCGGACCGGAAGCCGGTGAATCCGGCGGAGAACTGGTTGCCTGCGGCACACCGGAAGAAGTGGCCAAATCCAAGACCAGCCGCACCGCGCCGTTCCTGCGCGAGGCGTTGGGGATGAAATGAAGCAGGAGAACAAAAGCCGGGCCGCTTTTGCGGGCTCGGCTTTGTTTTGCGCTGTCATCCGCGAGGTTAAGAGGAGTTCAGCGGAAGTGTTCAATCTGAAAAATGGGCAGCGCATCTGCACGCGGTGCCCATGGAGTGCGGTAGCAAGAGAGCGACAGCGAGCGCGATACCGCCTTCGGATCGGGTTGGTTCTGTGGGTGGTCGCGGTGGGATAGCTGTCGTTTCGCAGCAACTGGTCTTCTCCAAAAAAGTAGTGCTGGCTACTGTGAATACTGGCGTTTCCCACCCGCAGAACCATCCGAAAGCGGTGTCGCGCTCGCTGTCGCTCTCTTGCCACCGCACTCCATGTAGCAGGCTCGCGAATACACGTCCCAACTTCAAAAGTCGTTTTCAGGTTCAATAATCTTTGCGAGCCTTTGCGTTAAAACGAAACCGCGTTTCTCTCGCAAAGGCGCAGATTCACCTGCAAGCTTTACGGCTACTCGCCGTCAAAAGCGCGCTGCAAAGCGGCGATATCGAGCTTCTTCATGTCCATCAGTGCCTGAAAGGCCCGCTGCGATTTCACGGTGTCCGGGTGGCTGATGAGGCTGGGCAGGATGCTTGGGACCACTTGCCAGGAAAGCCCGAACTTGTCCTTCAACCAGCCGCATTGCTGCGCTTCCGACGGTCCGCCGGCGGAAAGCTTGTCCCAGAAGTAATCGACCTCTTCCTGCGTCTGGCAATCGATCTGGAAGGAGACCGCTTCGTTGAATTTGAAGAGTGGTCCGCCGTTCAGGGCGGTGAAGGAGATCCCTTCCAGCTCAAACGAGACAGTCAGCACGGTGCCGGCCTTCTGCCCGTGCACTTCATGTCCGGCTTCGCCATAGTGTGAAATAGCCGTGATCTTCGAGTTTCTGAAGATGGAGGTGTAAAACGTGGCGGCATCTTCGGCCTGGCCGTCGAACCAAAGGCAGGGGCTGATTTTGGAGAGCATAGGAATAGGTCTTGTCGGTGTGAAGTGGGTCTACATCTCCTCTACGAACGAAGCCGTTTGAATCGGACAATGAGGACGTGTTTTCCGCGGGAGGGAGTCCGCGTTCTTTGAGGTAGGATGCGCCTTTTCTGTTTATACGATATGGTTCTTTAGGACGAACCTGAAAACGCTCCTCGGCCGCAATGCATCACCCTGTGGATCAACGGCTTACTCGAAATAAAACACAAACACCCCCATGGCTTTTCCCCGCGCCGCCGAAAGACAGCGGCATACATCCTCGATATCGGTCCGGTAATCCGACCCGGCACGTGACGCAAGTGCATCGAAATCAAGCGCTCGAAGCGTTCCTAAATGGCGTTCCGCATCCGCCGTTTTCCAATGACCCACAGCAGGAGCACCCCATTCCGAGAGCGGGAGATGGAACGGCGTGGGATCGGCCGACCAGACAAAATCCCAGATCTCGGGAAAGCGCTCCTCATCCACATCGATTTCCGTCTCCGAGGAGAACGGAGCCACGGCCCGGCAGATCAAGTGAAAGGCATGGATGAGGCTGGACGCATCCGGATGATCATCTTCCGTCGGATAACTGCCTGCCAAAAGCTGATCCAACGCCCGCAGCGTATCCTCTCGACTGCCGGGATTCAAATTCAGGAGATGTTCATTTGCCGATACAACCCGCTCCCGGGCCGCAGCGCTTCCCGATCCGATCATGGGCTGAAGCTCGGCGAGGGAGTCGGGATAAACATGAACGAAGTTTCCCATGGGATCGTGGTTATCAGAAAACAACCCGCCTTCCAAAACAAACCTGCCCGATATGGTCGCCTTCTGACTTAGATTTCGCGCTTGTTTCATCTGGGGCAGCCTCTACTCTCGGAATTAGGTTTCACCATCCAGTGCCACCCATTGTGTCTAGCGATTCACGGCTCTCTCCTATGCATTTCCCGCAAAAGCAGTCTGTCCTGCCAAAACTTCGTCCCACGAACGCCACGCATCTGGCTGCGGCGGAGGTTCTGGAAAGCCGCATCGCACCGGCTTACACTTTCAGCCTTTCCGGGACAGCTGCTAGCGTGATCGGCACCAGTGGCACCGATCACCTGACGATTAGCGTGGCTGGCGGTCTTCTGGAGTACAGTATCAATGGCGGTGCATTTTCGACGGACTGGGATACCGCAACTTCGGGTACGCAAACGCTGGCCGCGGCCGCAGCTTCGCAAGTGACTGTCACCATGGAAACGGGCGACGGCGCGTCGGTCACGCTGGGAGCCCCGGGTGGTTTCGCCAGCCAGTTGCTGGGTCTTATGCATATCATTGCGCCGTCGAACACGTCGGATACTCTCGTCATAGACGACTCCGGAGGGGCGCAAAACCACTACATGGTGAATACACCTGCGGCGACGATTAAAGGGACAGGGATTAACATTCAGGAGGGGTCTAACACGTTTAGCGGCGGTATCACGCTTTTGGGGTCGGGAGTTGATGGCAATGTTTACGATGTTCGTGGAGTCTATGGCGGGGTGCAAAGTGAGCCGTTTACTATCGTGACCGGGATGGCCGGCCGCAGTACGGTCAATGTTGGGGACACCGGGGGGCTCGGTAATATCCAGTCTCCACTATCGATTCACAAAGCCTCGGGGAGCACCGGAATAGTGGAGGTGGATATAAATGACCAGAGTGGAGCGTCCGGGACGGCGACGATCGACGCCAGCGGTGATCCGACCAATCCGTTTCAGGTCACCGGCTTTTCACCTGCTCCGATCCGCCTGGGCGGCGTGTCCGTGTTGGTAATCAGCGGTCCCACTGTCGGTGCGGCCTACAATTTCAATGCCCTGCCGGTAACCATGCCAACGACCATTAATGGTGGAACGAGCGCGGATATTTTGAATCTTGGATTTTCCGGACAGGCCAACGGACTCAATAACCTGGCGGGTGTCATCACCTTCCATGGTGGTGGAGGAGGTGATAGAATCAATATCTTCGACGCTGATACGGTTGCGTCCCATAACTATGCGGTGACAAATAATTCCGTATTTCGGTCGGGTTTTGGCGGGCTGGTTTATGACGGGACCATTTCTGCGCTGAATATTTCGGACAGCGTGGGCGGACATTCTTTCGGCCTGGATTTATTTACCGGAACCGGATCCCTTACGGACACAGGTAGTGCCGACACCGTCACTGCGACAAAGAATGCGAGTTTTACCCTGACAAATAACTCCCTCTCGGCCACGGACGGCCTGAACATGACGCTGAGCGGGATTACCACCGCCGTCTTGAAAGATACGGGAGGCGGTCACAGCTTTACGGTCAGTGGCTGGACGGGAGGTGGGTCACTAACAAATACCGGTGCCACGACGGACACCCTGAATTCAATCAAACCCGCGGGATACACGCTTTCCAATGGCACGCTGGCGACAACGGATCTGATGGTGCTAAGCCTGAGCGGGATCGGCATCGCGAACTTAACCGAGACCACTGGCACGCTCGGCTTTAATATCTCGGGCTGGACAGGCAGTGGTTCGTTGACGGATACCGCCGTATCGAAGGATATCGTGCAGGCGGGCGCGAGTGCCAGTTTTACGCTCACGGATACCTCTCTGAGTGACACGGCTGGTCTGAACATGACCTTGAGCGGGATGGGTAGTGCGATTCTGATCGACGAAGGGGGGGCTGGCGGCCACAGCTTCGATATCAGCGGGTGGACGGGGGGCGGCGAACTGAGTTCGCCGAACTCGGATACGATCATTGCCACGAAGAATGCGAGCTTTACGCTCGGTTTCACCTCGATCACAGCCACGGACGGCCTGAATATGTCCTTCATGCCTGGATTTGGTCCAGGGATCGCGAATCTGACCGATACGGGTGGAGCTCACAGTTTCGATGTGGGAGGATGGCGCGGAACGGGATCTCTGACGCATACCGGGCCAAATGCGGATACGGTGACGGCAAATAAGAGCGCAAGCTTTACGCTCACCGACACCTTGCTGACGGCGACGGACGGATTGAGCATGAGCCTGAGTGGGATCACGGTGGCAAAGCTGACCGATTCCGGTGGAAACCACAGTTTTACCGTCAGCGGTTGGACTTTCGGCGGATTGTTGACGGGTTTGGCGACGGATACATTAATCGCCAGCAAAAACGCGAATTACAACCTGGCGAATTCGTTCCTTTCAGCGACGGATGGCGTGAGTCTCGGCCTGAGTGGAATTGTGAAAGCAAACCTGACGGATACCGGTGGCGGGCACAGTTTTGAGGTCGATGGGTGGACGGGGTCAGGTTCCTTGACAAACACCGGGGCATCGACCGATACGGTGACCGCCAATAAGAGCGCGAGCTTTACGCTGACCAATGCCTTGCTGACCGCGACGGACGGAATGAGTATGAGCCTCAGCGGAATTACGGTGGCAAATCTGACCGATACTGCCGGAAACCAGACCTTTACGGTGAGCGGATGGACAAACGGCGGAACGCTGACTGGCCAATCCTCGGATACGGTGGTTGCCAATAAAAATGCGAGTTATACCCTGACAAATACGACCTTGACGGCCACCGATGGCATGAGCCTCGGCCTGAGCGGAATCGCCAAGGCGACCCTGATGGATACGGGTGGTGGTCATAGCTTTGACGTGGGTGGGTGGACAGGTGGGGGTACACTGGCGAATATCGGAGCACTGGCGGACACAGTGGTGGCGAGCAAGAGCGCCTCCTATACCTTGGGGAATACTTCGCTGACTGCCACAGATGGCCTGAATCTTGTCCTCGCCGGAGTTACCATTGCCAATCTGACAGATACCAGCGGTGGACATAGCTTCGATGTGGGTGGGTGGAGTGGCACCGGCTCCTTGACGAATAACACTCCAGCCAGTCCGGATGCCGTGATCTCAAGCAAAGCGGCGAATCATACGCTCACGGATACGTCATTGACCGCTACGGATGGTCTGAATGTGACCCTGAGTGGAATCACGATCGCAAATTTGACGGGCAGCGGAAGCGGCAATTCGTTTGATGTCGGAGGCTGGACGGGCACCGGGTCACTTTCGAGCACCTCGGGCGCCGATACGGTCATTGCGAGCAAGAACGGGAGTTTCACCCTCGCCGATACCAGTCTGTCGGCCACGGATGGACTCAGTATGACTTTGAATAGTGTCCATAGCGCGACCCTGACAGATACCGGTGGCGCGCACAGCTTTACGGTAAGTGGCTGGACGGGCACAGGCTCCCTGACCAATTCCGGCGCCACGACGGATACGCTCATCGCCAGCAAGGGTGCGAATTTCACCCTGGCAAATGGATCGCTTGCGGCGAGCGACGGGTTGAGTGTGACGGTGAGCGGTTTTACGATCGCGAACCTGACCGTCACGGGTGGTAGTCACAGTGTGACCGTGTCGGGTTGGACGGGGACCGGGACGATCACCGGGACGGGAGCGAGTGATTCCATTAGTGCCACGAAAAATGGTGATTTCACGCTGGGGAATACGTCGCTGGTCACGACCGACGGAATGAGTCTGACGCTCGCTTCCGTTGGCGGGGCAAATCTGACGGGAGGCGCTGGTAACAATACTTTCACTGTATCTGCCTGGACCGGGACCGGTTCGCTCACGGGTGGTGGTGGTTCGGACTCGGCGGTGGCTACGAAGGGCTTGAATCTGCAGATCACGGATAGTGTCTTCCAAAGCACGGATCACATGAATCTCGCGCTTTCCGGCATCCAGAATGCGAATGTCACCGCGTCCGCCGGCCATCTTCTCTTCGACGCCAGCGGCTTCACCGGGACGCTTCATGCTTCCGGTGGCGGCTTCGATGCGCAGACGCTCATCGCGGGTAAGGGGATCAACTACCTGGACGATGGCGGTGGAGGACGCGACCGGTATGTCCTGAGCGGTTCGTCGGTGCTCGATGTCGTAAAAGGCAAGGGAGCGGGCAACCTGATCGATTATTTCAATGATACCTCAGGGACGGGAGTGAAGGTGAACCTGTCGAAATCCAACGTTTACACGACAAATATCGGAAGTTTGTCGACTTCCGTCGTCGTACAAAACGTGCAGACCGGTGTGATCACGACCGAGTCGCTAAGTGCGATTTCCGGAACGGGTAACCTCGTGCTGGTGGGGAATTTCTATAACCTCGCTGGTTCGCAGTACACGGACGTGTTAACCGGAAACAAGTTCGCCAACGTGATTTACGGAGGTGGCGGGACCAATGACAAACTGACCGGTGGTGGCGGGGTGAACTATCTCTTCGGTAACAAGACCACAAAATTTGGCGCCTCTGCCGGCACGGATTTCCGGACACGAAGTGGAAAGGATCCGTTCATTCCGGTGCTGGCGTGGAATGGCGGAACCTTCACGCCAAATCTTTTGCCGGTCCCAATCGCTATCAATCACTTCGTCGCGCTGCCGCCCGCCGTGGTTGCCGCCGTGGCGGATGGGCTTTTGCTGGGATCGACTTCGCTGCTTTGAGTCAGCGCGGAGTTGCCGTACGGTCGCCTGGTCCTGTAAGGAGTAGGGACCCACGATGAATCCATCCTATATCCGAATCCGCACGCCGATGTCCGATGCAATGGCGAGATACGCTGCATTCGTCGGAACGCCCGAAATTGAGCCACCCACGGAACTTGATTATGGTGACTCGGTCCGTTTTGCGTGTGACGGGCTGGACTGGCGTGGGATGGCTGTCTTTGTGTATGAGAACGGTGAGTGGACAATATTCGAAGACCTGAGTGGCCATTGTGGCGGACGTGCCGCTGAGGCTTGGTTGAGATTCGCCAACTCCGATGATTTTGTCTTTGCCGGTTATAACGATTCCATCGGGTATGGGGAATTGATTGTCATCCGAAACCGGGTAATTGAGCGCGAGTTTCTCTATGACAAAGAATCTCCGGAAGCGAATGCCGATCGGGGCCGGTTGCAGGAGGAAGGGATCGAACCTATAAAATCATGGATCCAGGTCGCCCGCTTTGTGGATGAGGACGACTTGCTCCTGGGCGAAAGAGGTCTGCTGTGGATTCACCAACCGTGGTAGGCTTGCGCCGGGCGAAAATGGGCCTGCGCGCCCGACTATTTCGGGAGCAATGGAGTCGCTTTCTGAAAGAATTCGGGTGTCAGAGCATCGGCCCAGAGTTGCGCGGCTTTTCTTTCCCCCGACTCACTGAGGTGGACTTTGTCGACGGTATCTTCTTTGGCTAAGGTATCGTAGTCAGGGCCGGCAAAGCAGTGTGGGCATTCCTTAATGACGCGTTCCTGCACGCGGCGGATCTGGCCAAAGCCATCGGGGGGAGACTGACGATTCACAACCACGGCGAGGGTTGGAAAACCCGCGTCTTCACGCGCCCGTTCGATCCACCCCTGATAGTTGGCGAAGATCTTGTCCTCGTTGCGCTCGGGCCAATCATTTTGACCTTGGTCCGCGAGAACGGCACGCAGCCCGGTGACGGCACAATACTTGGTCAAGGCATGCTCGAGCCGGAGGTACGGCATGCGGACGGCTGAGTTGATGAAGGGATGCTCGAACGTTTCTCCGCGCGCGGATTTCGTCCAGTGTTCCAGGCTGGAACCGCCAAATGCCGCATTTAACAACAGGACAGGGACATTCTGCGATTGTGCGACATGTTCGGCGAAAGTAGCCCAGAAGTAAGTGCCGTTCCCGGCCGGAGCCGGTTGCACATTGGAATCGAAATGCCGGCCGACTGTTTCCGGAAGCAAAAGAGGATCGCCAGTGAATTTGTAACGGCGTTGCGATTCCATTTCCCCGGCGGGCAAGGCGATTGTATTGACCCGATCATCTTCGGCTCCCGGAAGATTGATGAGCCCGCCTTGCGCCACCGAATGGCCGGCGACGACAAAGACTTCGCCTACTCCCACGCGTTGTACCGTGGCCGTCTCCACGTTTGCTTGAGCTTGAGCCCGGATTTCCAGCGAGTACCAACCGGCTGGAGCGGTCAGTCTTCCATGGTAAGTGCCATCGGGCTGGACCGTTCCGAGCGAGGTCCATGCGGTGGATTTGCCAGTCGCGACATCAACGAGGCGTGTATTGATCGCGGCACCCGGCCATGCGCAATTTCCAGCAATGGGAAACGAGGCGTTTCCCGACAAGTCACGCTGAAAGACCAGACGGTTTGCCGGTGACGTAATGGAGAGAGTTGTCCGGGCCTCCTTCCCAGCGGCTGGGCGCAGCTGGATAAATGCGACAGCGGGTGCTTTTAGAGCCAGGTGCAGCGAGGCTGTTTCGTTTGAAATCGGCCCGATCTGCACTTTTGCGAAATCACTAGTGGCATCGATGACGCGGATTTCCGCAGTGACGCCTCCCGTCCATGCGAAACTCTTCCAGTGTAAATCGAACTCCGTTTGTGGCTCGGCAAAGTTACTCACCAGCAGGCTTGCTTCCCTTCCATCGGGACTAAGTCCCGCGGAGAATGCCAGCTTCCCGGCAATCTTTCCATGCGTTTCCACACGCCGCGGTGTATCGACCAGGCCCCGAAAAGCGCGCAAAGCCTGATAGGATTTCAATGGCACCCCTTGTTCAGTAAAGATGCCGAATCCGCCCAATTCGCCATGATAGAAATTGCAGATATCGACTGGAGCGTCCTGCAATTCCAAGAGCGCTGAGACAATAAATGACGCTCCGGCCGCCCCGGCCATTTCTTCATAACAATGCTGGCGGGCGGCAGCGTCGGCTGTGCGGGTGAGGGGCTTCCACGTGTTGCCGGGAAGATAGTTCCATTCGTTTAAGTGATTCTCCGTATCCGTGAAACCCTTGGAATCGAGCAACCGGCGAATGGCCCGGGACCGTGTGGCGAGTTCTGAAGGATCGGCGGTATAGCAATGCCAGGAAAAGAAGTTGAGCGGCACGTTATCCTTTCGGCACATGGCCAGAAAGTTGGACGCGAATTCCGTCGGATGAAATTCGCCTCTGCTAAAGCTGCCGCTTGCGCCCAGGGCGGGGCCTCCGACCATTACATCGGGAAAGCGCTGTTTAATTGCCTTCGCCGCGGTGCGGTAGAGCCGCAGATAGTCGTCATCCGTCCCGCTCCACATCGCCGGGCGATTTTCCGGTTCGTTCCAGATCTCCCAATAGCGAATATGGTAATGAAACCCATTGGCCCAACCTTCGTTATAGTGGCGAATGATACCGACGCAGATGGCGGCCCACTTCTCCATATCGGCCGGCGGATGCACATAGCGCTTTACGCTCGTGTGTTCGATGCTTTCGCCAAGCCGATAAATCGGTTCCGCGCCGGTTTTTCGCACCGCCTCGATATATTCGTCGGTAAGCCGGAAATCATAACTTTCCGGCAACGCAGGGTCGGCATTCGGATCCGGAAAAACGGCGTGATGATCGACAACGTACGGATTCGGCCAGCCACAATCATGGAGACGTGTGAAAGGGATCCGGAGATCCTTTTGTGCTTCGATCACGTCGAAGATCCCGCCGGGCGCCAGCGGACCTTTGTTGATGCCGTGCAGAGGACGGATCGTTCCGGTGTGAGATGAGAAGTCGGCGGTGAGGGTGACCTCGTCGCCCTGGGCAAATTGCCAGGCAAAGACGGCGCAAGTCAGGAAGAGGAGGCAGCGTGGAAAAGCCACAGGGGGAAGGTCGGTATTCCGACAGACAATCCCGCCAACGGCAATTCCGAAGATAGATTGCGCGACGCTAGCCAAGCGCCACAATAGTAGGGCCAGCCCGTGAAAGGTAGGAAAGCGCTAGCAAGCCTCCGCCTTATCACTGCACCCGCAATCCATCGTGTCGCAAACGATTCCCTCGCGGCTCGTCTTGATCAGAAAGCGAATTTGCCCGTTGGTGAGCTCCCTGGTGATCAAGGAATATCCTCGTTGGTGGAGTTCCCGGGTGGCGACCCGCTCGATTTGTGCTCGAAAACTGGGCTCATCCATTTCTCCGGAGGTTCGCATTCTGGCAATCTGCGCAAGGACGGGACGGACGATCGGGGGAATTTCCGCTTTGAGTGAGGGCATTTTGATGAAAGATGGGGCGTTCAACCATGGTTATCGAAGCAGGCGGTGCAGGCGGATTTCTGGTGTTTCCTCCGCCTGCCGTTGCCTCGTTCCAAAGGCGGGAAACCGCCGTGACAGGCGAAGGTAAAATCAAAATCGGTTGGTGTTCCTTCGGCCCCTGCCATAGAGCCTTTGCCGTCACCCCTACGGTCTGATGAAAACTGCCCGATTCCCACCCCAATTGCCTGAGACGCGAACTCCCGAGCAGATTGAGTCTGATTTTGCCAAGGCGAGGCTGGTCAAGAACTGCCCGGGCTGCGGGGAGATCATAGAAGGTTCCTTTTCGTTTCACCGGTGCGATCCCTTTTTCCAGCCATTTGGTGACGCCTACCCGAATGCCGGGGTGGGCTATAGCTATTGCCCAAACTGCGATGTCTTTCTCGAAGCCTGGGGACGGGGTACAGATTACTTCCAGTATGAAATCTCCTGTCGGAGGTGGCGATGGAACGCCTCGAAGAAATCGATGGTTACCCATGATCTTCTCTTTGGAAAGTGGAAGGCGGTTACAGAGAATACAAAGTACATGACCGAACTCGCTCGGGAGCATGCGGACCATGCTGTCTACGCCAAATGGCGCCGAAAGCTTTCCGGGCCGAGATACCAGAAAGATGATCCGCTCTTCATCGTGAGCATTCCCCGGAACGTAGGTGGGCAGGCGGAAATCGATGCCTTAATTTCCGCTATTCGCAAAGCGGTCCGCAGCAAGAAGGGCGGAAAGTTCAAGAAGTGCGAGAAGTTTTCCGATCGTGTTGAGTTAGTTTTCGAATTGACGCTCTATGAAGACATCTTCATCGCGGAAATGTGGGAGTATGGCGAGATCCCGGTGTCGGTAACGATCTGGCGTATCAATGACGGGCGGCGCTACCAAGTACATGCGTGGGACGGAGCCCGTAAGAAATCCGCCATCCATCCAAGTTTGTTGCCTCCCGATAAGCGGCCAACCCGGCCGGTGCAGGAAGCTCCAAAAGATCGGAAGCAACTCAGACTTAAGAAAACGGCGACGGTTGAGCAGGCTCTCGACTGGCTCTGCGATTCACTGGGCGACATTCGCAGCAAACATTCGGAATTAACTGATACGGCGATTCGCGAGGCCATGTATGACGTCATTGTTGATTGCTTTCTCAAACCGAAGCGTGGTGCGCGGATACCGAAATCGTTTTCCATGGATACAAGGCCCGGAGACCTGAGGATCCATCACGCACTCAGCACTTTTGTGAAAGTTGCCACACCCGCGGCGAAAGCTCGAAAATTGTCCCCCCAGCAACGTCTCGATCTCTTGAATGAACGGCCATTCGACGAGTTTTTTGGCTATTCGGAAGAGATTTAAGGTGGGTTGCCGCGATGACGATCCGCTGGGGGCTGCGACGCTTTACTTCGCGGCCTTAAGTGACGGAAATCCGTTAGTGGCGCTCTGGATCTGAGCGGAAGGCCGCCGTATCTGCAGCTTCTCGTACCTCGTAGAACTACGAGGTTTACCAGCTATCGTCCCAGCCGACGACGGTGGTAAGACGTGCAGATCTTACACCGGCTATGGAAGTTAATGAACACGAAATTCCTTTAACAGCGCCATGTTTAATGGTTGTTGTAGGCCGGTCTGTCCGTCTGCGTTCCTGAGTCCATCACCCGACCACCCATAGGAGGCACCCATTTTGAAATTTCCGAACCCGCCCTCGCCGCGTCGTACCTCGAAGCTTGCACGATCTGTCTTTCTGGCATTTCTCTGCATCGCTGCCGTGCTGGCAGCGCGTTCCTTTCGCAGTGCCGGTCGACCGAGTGAACAACCCGGCGCGCAAGCCTTATCGCCTGCCGCAGCCTCACCCGCCACGGAGCCGCACACTGCCGCATCCTCTCTTCCCAACGCTCCGGCTTCGGCGGCCGCAACCGCGTCCGTGCAAAACCCGGATTCCGGATCCAGCCCCGCTGCGACGCCGATCGTGTCCCATGATCCGCAAGGATATGGCACGGCATTTCACGCGACGGATCGGGCTCCCTACGCCCAGTTTGCCAGGTGGGTGGAGCTTTACGAAACGGCCGGCGCGGCAAAGCGCGAGGCGCTCGTCGCCGAAGGGGGCAAATTGGTTCAGGAGCGCAACGCGGCTCTCCAAAAGCTGATCCAGACAGACCCGGCCTCTGCGCTCTCTCTGGCGGTTCCGATGTCTGATCGGGTCGCTTTGCCTAAAACGATTGCTGATAATCTGGAAACCCGCGTCGAAGGTATCGGCCGACTGAGTGTGATGGGCACTGTGCCGATTCCCGGGCAGCGTTCCGGTGGCCCTTCCGTCGTGCGCAGCACCATCGTGGATGGAAAAGAGTATAGCGTTTATGTGCCGCCGGCGAAGGCCACGTCGCTCACCATCCCGACAGCCCGCATCCAGGGAATCGCCCTGAACCAGCAACTCGCCGCGGCCAGTGCCGCTCCTGCCGGTGAAGTCTTCGATGGCAAGGCCTTCGGCGACCCGTCTCTGGGCAGCGATGCCACTACGCAAAAGCCGGATCCCGCGTGGACGCATGGTGCGAAGCACGTCCTCATCATTCGCGTTGATTACAGCGATCTTTCGGGCGGTCCGCTGCTTGCGGAGGACAATTCCCTGATTACGCCGGCTTCCGCGACCAATCTGTTCACGAAGACCAACGGCATCTGCGACTTTTACTCCCAGGGTTCATACGGAGCCACGAGCCTGGTGATCAGTCAGTCGGATGTCACTCCTGTGTACCGCATGCCCCAGACGGCCTTGTATTATGCCCAGGGCAATGGAACGAGTCCGTATTCCGGCACGCTGCAGATGGATGCCGAGAGCGCCGCGACCACTGGAGGTTACAATCTCGCCCAGTATGATCGAATCGGCGTTGTCACCTCATTCCTGACCCAACTGCCGGGATCGAAGGTCACGTTCGGTGGTATTTCGGAAATTGGCGGGTCGGATTTCCTGATCAACGGCTTCTTCGATTTTCCGACGGTGACCCACGAGCTTGGTCATACCTATGGCGTGTTTCACGCCAACTGGTGGGATCCGGAAGACGGTTCGGTCATCGGCACCGAGACCGACATGCTTTACAATTTCTACAACGGCGCGATCGGCCGGGTAAGCCAGGAGTATGGGGATATCTATGATGTCATGGGTGGGGATGGCGATCAGGGAGGCGGTACGGTGGATATTCGCAATCACTTCAATCCCTGGTTCAAAAGCATTCTCGGCTGGCTGCCGAATGCCGCGGTGAAGACCGTTCTCACGTCCGGTGTTTACCGTGTCTACCGTTACGATGATCCGAATGTCGATCTGGTGAACCACACCATGGCGCTGAAGGTGAATCGCGACATCCTGCGCAACTACTGGATCGGCTATCGCCGGCAGCCTTTCTCCGGCAGCACGAATATCAATAACGGCGCCTATATCAGCTTCGGATATTTCGTGAACCGGGCGAATGACTTGATCGATTGCAACAATCCCGGCGTAAACGTTGTCAATGCGGGATTGGGCGTCGGGCAATCATTGGTGGACTCCGATGCCGGTGTCACCATTACCACGCTGGCTCAGGGTGGCACTGCTCCGAATGAATATCTCGATATCCAGATCACCCTGATGCCGCGCGTAGGATTCGAGATTCCGCAAGTCGTCTACCAGGTGCCAGCCGCTTCGACAGCGACGGTTCTGGTCGATCGGCTCGGCGGTTCCACGGGGACGACGACGGTGAATTATAGCACGGTGGATGGAACAGCCATCGCCGGGACACACTATACCGCCACCTCCGGAACACTCACGTGGGGAGATGGCGATACTACCACTCGTACCGTGACGGTTCCGCTTCTGACTTATCCAGCAAGCGGCGGTGCGACCGATTTCACCATCCAGCTTTCCAATATTGTAAACGGCGTATTGATCAATCCGAGCACGATTGATGTCTCACTCCGGCCCGCCGGCAACTTCGATGCGGCCTATGTCTCCGACCGCACGGGCGACCAGATCAATTCCGTCGCCATGACGCCGGACGGCAAGCAACTTGTGGGCGGGCGCTTTCAATGGTTTGGCGCGCAGAACGCCGGATATTACGCGAGATTGAATGCCGACGGCACGCGTGATCTCACCTTCAATAGCCTCGTCGGAGCGAATGGGGAAGTGAACGTGATTGCTTCCCAGCCCGATGGAAAGGTGCTCGTGGGCGGGGCCTTTACGAACGTCAACAATGCCGGCACGGCATTGCCGTATCTGGCCCGGCTCAATAGCGACGGTTCCACGGATACCGGCTTCATCCCCGCCACGCTCGATGGGCGGGTGCTCGCTCTCGCCGTGCAGCCGGATGGCAAGATCGTCGTGGGCGGGTATTTCAAGCACGTCAACAGCCAGTCTTGTCTCGGTCTGTGCCGGCTGAATCCGAATGGCACGCTCGATTTCGCCTTCAACGACTCGACGTACTTCCTATACCCGTCTCTCCCCACTTACGGCACTTATACTTTGCTCCTGGATAACTATTCCAACGGTGGCAACGGCAGAATCATCGCCGGCGGCGATTTCTATCAATTCCCGTCGGGTGGCCCGGTCACACATTGCGGTATGGTCCGGCTGTTGTCGACCGGCACGGTCGATCCAAGTTTCAACATCGGTCAAGGCGCGCATGAGCGCGGCAGCGGTGTGATCGATGAAGTCACCAGCCTGGCCATGCAGGCCAATGGCAAGATCCTGGTGGGCGGTAATTTTACTGCTTTCGCGGGCTCCACGCAGAAGTATCTGGCCCGGCTCAATGGCGATGGATCGACGGATTCGAGCTTCTCGCCGGCCATCACTGGCGTGAACTCAGGTGCGAGCCAGATTGGAGTCGCCAGTATCATCGCGCAACCCGACGGCAAGATCGTCATCGGCGGCACCTTTTTGAAGGTCAGCGGTGCGGTCAATTCCAACCTGGCGCGAATCAATGCCGCCGGTGGCTTTGACGCCTCGTGGGACGACGGCGTGAACAATGCAAACGGCTCGTATTTCCCGGTGACTTCCCTCCTTCTCCGGCCCGATGGCCGGATCATGGTGACATCCCAGATCAATTCGTATTTTATCGGCACAATCCGCGGCGCTGCTTCCCCATTCGACAACCTCGGTGGCGGGATCGCCATTCAGGCGCTGTACAGTGGTATTCTTGGACAATATGGAGTGGCCGAATTCCCTTCCGCGACAGCGGCCGTGCGCCCGGGCCAGACGCTGACGGTCAATGTCCTGCGGGTAGGCGGAAACACCGGCCCGGTGAAAGTGGACTATGGCACACAGGATGGGTCGGCGATCGCCGGGACCGACTATATTACCGCCCGTGGCACCCTGACTTGGGCGGATGGCGACAGTGCCTCCAAACCGATCACGGTTACGATTCCGGCCGGTGCAACTTCGGGGCGGAAATTCATTATGAATCTCGGCATTCCAAATGGCGGGATGCAAATCGCGACGCCTGCCTCACTTATCGCGACGATCAATGTGAATGCGCCGCTTGGCAGCCCGGGCGACGGAGGACTCGGCGGCACAGCGAGCGGTGGTTCCACGACTGGCGCGGATGCCGCGGCGCTGATGACTTATGCGCTGGGCGGCTCATCATCATCATCGGATGCGACGGCCAGTGGAGGGGATGGAAGTCCGCAAGTCTCGGTGGTCGACAATCATCTCCGGCTCATCTTCGTCCGCGACCCGCAGAAGACCGATGTCACTTACGAAGCGCAGGCGAGCGATGATCTTACTTCGTGGGAAACCATCGCCCGAAGTACGGGCGGCATGCCGATGGTGAATTTCGACGCCGCCGCCGTCTCCGAGACACCGGCCGGCGCTCTCATCCAGGTCACCGTCGATGACTCGGTCACACTCGGCTCCATCTTTCACCGATATCTGCGGCTCCGCATCTCGCGCTGAGCCGTCGCATATCTCCACACCCAACCGTTTTTCAAAAGGTGAAATCACCCATGCAAAATCGCGAAGCCAGGCACTCGTTCCGCGCGCTTTTCCGGCGCCGTCCCACGCCGCTCGAGGGTTCCATCAGCCGGCAGGCGCCGAAGCAATCGCTGCGTCGCGCCGCACGGCGGGCGGCAACCGCCGCGAGCAGTGCCGGAGTGCTGGCCGTGCTCCTGGCGGCGTTGGCTCCGAGCCATCATGCGTATTCCTTCAAACGCTTTATCGTTCCGAGCGGCGATTGGGCGGTGGGTGCCAATTGGTTAAATGGCCTCCCAACCGCGAGTGACGATGTGATGGTACAGTTCGGCTATACCGCAACCGTATCCAGCGCAGGAGCCGTTGCCGGTAATCTATTTGTTGGCGGTTTTGGTGACTCCGGAAATTTGGTTGTCACTGACGCGGGAGTTCTCGCGGTTTCGAACAGCTTCACCATGTATGGCACGAGTTCGCTTTCGGTGCAGAATGGTGGAACTCTTAATGTTACCACGCCGGTAGGGCAGGGTTCGACGATTGGAGCGTCTGCGGGGACGGAAACTGTGACCGTTTCCGGTACGGGATCGAGTTTTACCTATTCGGGTGGTCTTCTTATTCTCGGTGGAACTACTAGTAATGTCACCAATTTTACGGTTTCCGGGGGCGGCCTCTTCAGTACGAGTTCCATGATATATCTGGGAAACAGTGGCGGGACGGGCAATCTCACTGTGACGGGGGCGAATTCACGGATGACGAGCACGAACTCCCTTTATATCGGAGCAAGCAGTGCGGCGGGGGCCTCAATGACCATCAATGCGGGAGGACAAGTCTCCGATGCCAGCGCCATTCTCGGCAGCTTCGGCACGACGGGGAACGTGACGGTCAGCGATGTCGGTTCCAGTTGGACGACCAGTGGCTCGGTTTTCATCGGCACGGCGAATACGAATACCGGTGGTACCGTCCTGGTGCAAAATGGCGCCACGGCTTCGAGCGGATCGTTATCCATCGGTACCCAGAACGGGCTGGCGGCGACTTTAACCGTGACCGGTACTGGTTCGACCTGGACGGATAACGGCGCATTTACGCTGGCGGCGAATGCTTTGGCCACGGTGAACGTTAGCGCCGGAGGCAAATTGGCCATGAAAGGCAACGCTTCGCTGTCTAGCACCTTCACGATCACGGATCCGGGTTCGGTCTGGACCAATACTGCCGTGACGACGATTAACGGCAACTCGGGCATTGTTTCGCTGCTCAATGGCGCCACGGCCAACACGGGTGCGGTCAATATCAATCAAACCTTGACGTCTCCTGTCACCGTCTCGGGCACGGGCACGAGTTGGACGGCGGGTGCGTTAAACATTACCGACGCTTCGGCGACAGCTGTGCCACTGCTGATCACTGGCGGCGGTTCCATGACGACCACGGGCCTGATGGTGAGCTCCGGAAATGTGGATGTATCGGGCAGTGGATCCAGCCTCGGCAGCACCGGCGATAGTTATGTCGGATCAAGCAGCGGCGGGGCATCTGTCACGGTTGAGTCCGGTGCGACGCTTACCACGGGCGGGACGATGCACATCGCCTGGTTTTCTCCGGCGGTCGGGTCGATGACCGTGACTGGAGCGGGCTATGTATGGAATGCCAATAACATCCAGGTTGGCCAGGGTGGAATTGGCTCATTGAACGTGACCTCCGGCGGTTCGATTGTCAGTTCGAGCTTTGCCGTTGGTTCGAGCAATTTCGGCAACTCAAATGGCTCGGCGACCGTCAGCGGCACCGGCTCCAAATTGAACACGGCCACTCTTATCGTTGGCGATGTGGGTCCCGGTTCGCTCTCCATCAATGGCGGCGCTCTGCTCCAATCCACGACTTCCTCGGTCGGTGGATCGAATGGCGGAACGGGCACTGTAACGCTCAGCGACGCCGGCACCCAATGGAAGACAGCCGGTCTTCTGGGTATCGACAACGCCAGCACCGTGACGGTCGATGGAGGAACAACACTTTCGGTGAATAACGGCGCCTCGGGGATTACCATTGGCGGCTTCAGTTCCTTTTATAACGGCTACTCGCACCTGAACATCGGCACAGGTGGTCCTGCCGGAACCGTTTCCGCATCCAGCATCACGAGTTCCGGGGTGATCGGATTCAATTTCACAAATTCGCTGAATTTCTCCATTCCCATCAGCGGTTTCGGCAGCGTGACCAAGGCTGGTTCCGGTACGCTCACGCTTTCCACGAATAATACATTTTACGCCGGACTGACCGCCACGGGAGGAACGATCATTGCGACTGCTCCGCTGGCTTTGGGCGATGGGGCGGTCAGGCTTTCCAATACCACGCTGGTTCTGGCTAACGATAATCCCACGAATTTCGGAGGGGACCAGAGCGTGCCGGTGAGCATTACCATTTCCACCGATACCACGATCGTTTCCGATCGTCTGACCCCTGGCGCTGGTGTGACTCACGGCTTGGGTTATCTGAATTTCAGCGGCACCACGCTGACCTTGAATGCCGGGGCTAATGTCACGAGCGGAATCGCCGGGCTGAATTTCGCCGGCTCCACTCTTGGAACGAATCAGACGCTGAATGTGGCTTCCAATGTGTCCGCCAGTTTGGGCGGCTATTCGTATGCGGGGACGCTCACCAAGATCGGCCCGGGTATTCTCATGGTCGGCACGAATGGCTCCACCGGTTCGGCCATTGTCGTGAATGGCGGCGTGTTTCAGGAAGAAGCCTCCATGTCGTCGTCTCATGCCGTCCCGGTGACGGTCAATGCGACTTTGCCCGGAGTGAATGCGAGTTACATTCTCGATAATATCAACCGCACGGTGCAATCGCTCGTGCTGGGCGGTGCCGGGGGCTCGGGCACTTCCGCGAATAACGTGGATACGGGCGACAGCACGCTCACGATTACCGCAAACCTGACCTATGATGCGACGAGCAATCCGCTTGGTTCCGTGATCTCCGGCGCGCTTAATTTTGGTGGAGCCGGACAATTGGTGACGGTTGGGCATTCGACGAATGCAAACGTGGATTTGACGATCTCCGCGGATATCCTCGGTGGCAGCTTTACGAAAAATGGCCCAGGTATGCTGGAGCTTACGGGATATAACTATCACGCCTATGCCACCCTCGCGTCCGGGCAAACGGTTGCCACCGGTCAGGCCAACGCGGTTCCCTTCAATCTGACGATGAGTGGCGGAACCCTGACTCTTGCTTACAATTCGAGCATTAACCCCAACACGGACCTCACTCTGACCACGGACGCCACGATCACCGCGAGCCGTTTGACGGCCGGTTCCGGCTACACGACGAGCTTCGATAGCTTGACGATGGGTGGTGGGCAAACGCTGACGTTTAATGCCGGAGCGAACGTTACGGGCGGCACGATTGGACTCACGATCAGGGCGGCTGGCTTTGCCGGGCAGGCGATTCTGAATACCGGCGCGGGAACGGTGATTTCCCTCGGCACCATTTTCAATAGCCCATCGAATAGTAATCCGGCGTCAAACAGCCTGACCAAGATCGGGCCGGGCACGGTCGTGGTGGGAGCGACCGGTTACACCGGCGCCACGGATATCCAATCAGGCAAAATCATTGTTTCGGGCTCACTTGCCGGAAGCCTGGTCATCGAAGCAGCGGCCGTGGGAGCGAGCGATCACAATGTTTCCGCGAGCGTGGCGCTTCTCAATGTGCTGAGCAATAGCACCGGCGGCGGCACGTTTGCTCCGGGAGATATCGGTGGTTCCGGTCTGTCCACCATCGGGCGTCTGCTTGTCACCGGCAACGTGACCCTTGGCAGCCCTTCGACATTTGGTGTGGCGCACCTGAGCATCGAACTGGGCGGCCTCACCTCCGGCACGCAGTACGATCAGATCGCCATGAAAGGCACACTCACCCTTGCCGACGTGAACCTCGACGGCGCCTTTGTCAATGGCTTCACCCCGGCCATTGGCAACGAGTTCTTCCTCTTTACGGGTGCCACATCGGTTAGTGGCGTGTTTGGTAATCAGCTTGCGCCGGATGCGTTGTCCGGCGGACTTCCTCGGGTGATGATTGGCACTCAGGAATTTGCCATCAGCTATTCAGCCAATGCGGGGTCGGGGAGCCTCACGGGAGGGCATGACGTGGCGCTTCTGGCGCTGGTACCGGAGCCGGGGGCTGCGGGGCTGTTATTGGCGGGCGGGGTGTTGTGTGGGATGAGAAGGCGGAAGCGCGGGCATGCGTAAATTTCTCGCCAAAATCTATGGGTGCAACCGCACTCATTGAGAACTGATAACAAACTTAGGGGGATCTGTCTTAGCGCTGACGGCGCGACTTTATACCAGCCTGGGGCGACAGCCCCAGGAACCGCTCAAAAATAGATCGAGGGCTGAAAGTCCGACGCCATTTTTCTATGCATTGGTTCGCCGAATGTCCGATGGAGCGGGCTTTCAGCCCTTGCGCCTTTTTGTATGCACACCTAGGGCTATCGCCCTAGGCTTGTGTGTTGATTGACGTGCTAAATTAGCCCGTCCACCTGAAATGGCGGCGGGCCGGGTAACCCGACCCAGGCTGAGATGATCTGATCAAACCTGGATACCA